>JGI12048J13642_10080588_pt1 | contig 85976 bp, 92 predicted proteins | sample ElkSlonscriptome_16_FD_13642 | JGI IMG/M metagenome (IMG submission 13642)
CGAGCCGCTGCGCCTGCGGCTGGAGCAGCGCCTCGATCCGGGGCAGGCGCCGCACGCGCGCCTCAAGCCGTTCGCGCCCGAGTTCGACCGGGCGATGCACCGCACGGCGCTGACGCAGCGCCAGATCGGCGAGCCCGGCAGCGATATCCGCGCGCACCGGCACCGCCATCTCTGCTGCGGCCGTGGGCGTGGGCGCGCGGGCATCGGCGGCATGATCGGCCAGCGTCGTATCGGTCTCGTGCCCCACTGCTGATATAACTGGAATGGTACATTCGGCGATCGCGCGAACCACTATTTCCTCGTTGAAGCTCCACAGATCCTCGATCGAACCGCCCCCGCGCGCCACGATCACCAGATCCGGCCGCGCGACCGGCCCGCCCGGCGCCAGCGCGCTCAGCCCGCGCACCGCGTGAGCCACCTGCTGCGCTGCGCCCTGCCCCTGCACCAGCACCGGCCAGACCACGACATGGCTCGGAAAGCGGTCCGCCAGCCGGTGCAGGATATCGCGGATCACCGAACCCGTCGGCGAAGTCACCACGCCGATCACGCGCGGCAGGAAGGGCAGCGCGCGCTTGCGCGTGCTCGCAAACAGCCCCTCCGCCTCGAGCCTTGTGCGGGTCTTCTCGAGCAGCGCGAGCAGCGCCCCCTCGCCCGCCAGCTCGAGGCTCTCGATCACGATCTGGTATTTCGAGCGCCCGGCATAGGTCGTCAGCTTGCCCGTCGCGATCACTTCGAGGCCATCCTCGGGCGCAAAGGCCAGCCGCCCGCTATTGCCGCGCCACATCACCCCATCGAGCACCGCCTTGTCGTCCTTGAGCGCGCAATAAAGGTGCCCGGATGCCGCGCGTTTCACCCCCGAAAGCTCTCCGCGCACGCGGACATGGCCGAAGCGATCCTCGACGGTGCGCTTGAGCAGTGAGGAAATCTCGGCAATCGAGAACGGCGCGGCGTTGTCGCCCGGCGCGCTTCGGGCTACCAGCGCTTCGGCTGCGGGGTCATCGCTGGAATAGGAAGGGGAGCGCGCCATGAATATCCTGCTCTTGGGATCGGGTGGACGCGAACATGCGTTAGCCTGGAAGCTCGCGCAATCCCCGCAGGTCTCGCAGATGTTCGCAAGCCCGGGCAATCCCGGCATCGGCAAATGCGCGCAGCTCGTCAGCCTCGATCCGGGCGATCACGCCGCAATCGCGCAATTCTGCGGCCAACAAAGCGTCGATCTGGTCGTCATCGGGCCCGAGGCGCCGCTTGTGGCCGGCCTCGCCGATCACTTGCGCGAAGCCGGGATCGCGGTGTTCGGCCCATCGGCCAAGGCTGCGCAGCTCGAAGGCAGCAAGGGCTTCACCAAGGACCTGTGCGCGCGGGTCGGAATCCCCACGGCGGGCTATGTCCGCGCCAATACGCTGGGCGAGGCGCGCGCCGCGCTGACCGGGTTCAGGCCGCCTTATGTGCTCAAGGCCGATGGGCTGGCTGCGGGCAAGGGCGTCATCATCGCCGAAAGCATCGAGGCCGCCGAGATCGCGCTGGCAGACATGTTCGATGGCCCGGCGGGCGCGGCGGTCGTGATCGAGGAATTTCTCGAAGGCGAGGAGGCGAGCTTCTTCGCGTTGAGCGATGGCGAGACGATCCTGCCGTTCGGCAGCGCGCAGGATCACAAGCGCGTGGGCGAGGGCGATGAGGGGCCCAACACCGGCGGGATGGGCGCCTATTCGCCCGCGCGCGTGCTCACCCCGGCGCTCGAGGCGCAGGTCATGCGCGAGATCATCGAGCCCACGATCGCCGCGATGCGCGAAGAGGGCGCGCCCTATTCGGGCGTGCTCTATGCCGGCCTGATGCTTACGCGCGAGGGGCCCAGGCTGATCGAATACAATTGCCGCTTCGGCGATCCAGAGTGCCAGGTGTTGATGATGCGGCTTGAAAGCGATCTGGCGCACATCATGCACGCCTGCGCGGCGGGCGCGCTCGCCGGGGTGGAGGCACGCTTTGCAGACGATGCTGCGCTCACCGTCGTGATGGCCGCGCGCGGCTATCCCGGCACGCCGGAAAAGGGCGGAGCAATCGATCTGGGGCCCTTTGCACAGGGCGACGAGGCACACGGCGACGAGGCACACGGCGCGAGGGTCTTTCAGGCGGGCACGGCGATGCAGCAGGGCGCGCTGGTGGCCAATGGCGGGCGCGTCCTCAACATCACCGCGCGCGGCGCGAATGTCAGTGAGGCGCAGGCCTCAGCCTATGCAGCAATCGGTCGCATCGGATTTGAAACCGGGTTCTATCGGCGCGATATAGGCTGGCGCGAAATCGCGCGCGAGAAGGAGGCGTGAGGATCATGGGAGCATTCGGGAAAATGGCGCGCCGGTCCGGGCGCAGGGCGCTCGCCGGGCTGGTCCTGGCAGGCACGGCGGCGCTCGCGGCGTGCGAGACGACCGATTTCACCGCGCCCTACACCGCCGCTTCGGGCGAGCCCGATATGGCAACGGGCACCAAGTGGGACGCAGGCGATCCGCCGGCAGCGCCTGCCTTCGTCGAAGCGGCGTGCGGCGGGTGTCACGCGGTCGAGCCGCCGTTTCTCTCGCCCAATCCCGAGGCGCCCAGCTTCGAGAGCATCGCCAATCGGCGCGGACTAAGCGAGCAATCACTCGGCGACTGGCTCAAACAGGCGCACAATTATCCCGAGCAGATGGATTTCGATCTCGACGAGGCGCAGGCCGAAGCGATCGCGGCCTACATGGTGCGCCTCCAGCGCGACGATTACGAGCCGCCGCAATAGCGCGCGCGGCGTTTTCCTACGGGGCGGCGCGGTGCTAGAACGATGCCCGCTCTTTCAAACCGTCGATATTGCCACATCGCGCGTCATGACCACGCGGTGCACCGCTCGCCGACCGTCGGCCTGTGAGCGATCCGCGCGATCAGACCGGCCCCGATTGATCGAGATGTTCGATAGGGAGGTTTTTGACCTCAGGACACTGTAACACTTGTATCAACCGTGCCTGAGCTGCGACGAACCGCCTTGCCAGCGCAGCGGATCAGAGCCCCTCGTCCATCAGCTCGATCAGCCTGGCCTCGGGGCGCGGGCCATAGTGCGAGATCACCTCGGCCGCCGCGATCGCGCCGCGCTTGAGGCAGGCCTCGAGGCTGAGCTCGCGCGCATAGCCCGAGAGGAAGCCGGCCGCGAACTGATCGCCCGCGCCGGTCGTGTCGACCACCTTGTCGATCGGCACGGCGGCGACGGCCGCGCGCTCGCCATGCGCGATAGCGACCGCGCCCTTCTCGCTGCGCGTTGCAACGAGCACCGGGACCTTGCCCGCGATGGCCGCAAGCCCCGCCTCGAAGTCCGCCTCGCCCGTCAGCGTTGCGAGTTCGCCCTCGTTGACGAACAGGATGTCGATCAGGCCATCCTCGATCATCGCGCGAAAGTCATCGCCATGGCGCTCGATGACAAAGCTCTCCGAGGCCGTGAAGGCGACTTTCCGGCCCGCTTCGCGCGCGACCTCGATCGCCCGGCGCATCGCGCGGCGCGGCTCTTCCGGGTCCCACAGATAGCCTTCGAGATAGAGGATCGCGCCGCTCGCGATGAGCGCTTCATCGAGCGCGGAAGCGGGCAGATACTGGCCAGCGCCCAGGAAGGTGTTCATCGTGCGCTCGCCATCGGGCGTCACGAAGATGAGCACGCGGCCCGTGGCGGGCTCGCCGCTGCGGGCCTCGGTGTCGAAGTCGATGCCGGTGGCGCGCATGTCGTGGCGAAAAACCTTGCCGAGCTGATCGTCGGCGACCTGGCCGATGAAGGCGCATTGCAGGCCGAGCGTCGAGAGCCCGGCGAGCGTATTGGCTGCCGAACCGCCCGAGAGCTCGCGCGCAGGCGGCATGGCGGCATAGAGCTCGTCGGCGCGCGCTTCGTCGATCAGGGTCATGCCGCCGCGATTGAGCTGGAGTTCCTCGATCAGCTCCTCTTCGCAGCTGGCGATCACATCGACAACGGCGTTGCCGATGGCGATGACGTCATAGCGCGGGCTTGTCACAGTGAAGATGTCCTTTGAACTGGTGCCTGAAATTGCTGGGCACGCGCCTAGCGGGAAGCGCGCCGCGCGCCAAGGTGTTTGACAGGCAGGCGCGCGCTGCAGCATGGCGAGGGGATCATGGGCCCTGTGCTGATCTCCCTCGTGCGCGCCGTGCGGCAGATGGCCGATCGCGCCATTGCGACGGTGCTGGCGAAGACCTTGCTGGTGACCTTGGGGGTGTTTGCGGCGTTGGGAGCGGGGCTCTATCTCGCGCTGGTCCGCCTGTTTGCCTGGGCAGGATGGGAGAGCGGCGGGTTCGCCGAAGCCGCCGCCGCCGCGCTGATCGCGATTGCAGCGTTCTGGCTCTTGTTCCGGATCGTCGCCCTCGCCGTGCTACAGTTCTTCGCCGATGAGATCGTCGCGGCGGTTGAACAGCGGCACTATGCGCAGACCGCCCTGAATGCCCGCCCGATCCCGCTGCACCGCGATGCGGCGAATGCGGCGAGGGGGATCGCGCGGGCGCTGGCGGTGAACGCTGTCGCACTCCCGGTGGCGCTGGCCGTGTGGTTCACCGCGCTCGGGCCCGCGATCGTGTTTCTGGGCGCCAATGCGGTGCTGCTCGGGCGCGAGCTGACCGACATGACCTGGCTGCGTTATCGCTGGCAGGAGCCCGGCGCGGCGCATCCCGTGCCAAGGTTCGAGCAGATCGCGCTCGGCGGCGCGATCGCGGCGCTGATGCTGGTCCCGCTGGTGAACCTTGCCGCGCCGCTGATCGGTGCGGCCGCCGGAGCGCACCTGACCCATCGGCGCATGGCTCAAAGGGATCAAGCGCCATGAGGCGACGCGCCCTGCTGGCAGCCTTCGCCGCGCTCGGCCTTGCGGGATGCGCGGGCGGCTCGGGCACCGCTGTGCGCCAGCCGCCGCCGCGCGCCGCACCGCCGCCCGCAATCGCCGCTCAGCCCGCAGGCCGGGCAGGGCGCGCGGTGCCCGGACAGATCATCGGTGCCAGCGAAGCCGAGCTCCTCGCGCTGCTCGGCACACCGCGGCTCTTGCTCACCGAGGGCGATGCGCGCAAGCTTCAGTTCGCAAATCCCGAGTGCGTGCTCGATATCTATCTCTATCCGGCCAGCACCGGCGCGCCCCCTCAGGCCACCTATGCCGAGGCGCGCACGCGAGCCGATGGCGGCGCGCTGCCCGAAGAGACCTGCCTGGCAGCGATCATGCAAGGGCGAAGGGTGCCACGGTAACCCGGTCTTAAGCGTGTTCGTGCCATGCCCTAAGCGAGCATCTGCAGGGACCAAGGGGCGAACGAGCCATGACTACGCATTTCACCGATGTCGCACGCCGCGCGGCGCAAGATGGCAGCATCAGCCCGCACGAACTGCTCGAACTGCGCCGCGAGGGCTGGGGCGATGGCATCATCACGCGCGAAGAGGCCGAGGCGCTGTTCCAGCTCAACAACGCGCTCGAGGCGCGCGACGAGGAATGGAGCGACTTCTTCGTTGAGGCGATCGGCGAATATGTCCTCAATGGCACCGAGCCTCGCCGCCAGTGCAACGAAGCCGAGGCGCGCTGGCTGATCGACCAGATCGATCATGACGGCAAGCTCGAAAGCATGGTCGAGCTCGAGGCGATGGTGCGCATCCTCGAACGCGCCGAGAACACGCCCGATCTGCTGAAGAATTACGTGCTCGAGCAGATCGAGCGAGAAGTGCTTACCGGGATCGGCCCCACGCGCTGCGGCGGCGACCTTTCAGCGACGCATATCAGCGCGGCGGAATGCCGGATCTTGCGCCGTGTCATCTTTGCGAGCGGCGGGCATGGCCCGGCGGCCGTCTCTCGCTTCGATGCGGAAATGCTCTTCCGCCTCAAGGACGAGACCCTCGCAGAGGAGAATGCGCCCGAATGGGACGAGCTCTTCATCGATGGCGTCGCCAACTATCTCAAGGGGTTCGCGCTCCAGAACGCGCAGATCAGCCATGCACGAAAGCGCGAGCTCGAAGCCTTCATCGCCGACAACAAGGCCAATGTCGGTCGGTTCATGGGCCGCGTCGTGCGCGAAGTGCCGCAGGTTGCCAATCATCTCGGCGTTGTCTTCGGCAGGAAGGCCGAAGGCCCGGGATATGCCAAGCAGGCCGCAGCCGGCGCAGTCGTGACCGATAACGAGCAGGCCTGGCTCAACGCGATGATCGAGGCCGATGGCGAGGTCGATGAGCTCGAACAGCGCCTCATCGCTCGGATCGCGCAAGAGGGCTGAGCCACGCGCAGGTCTATCGCCCGAGCGCGGCGAAGCCCGTTCGCGCAAGTGCCCGCCAGCGCCGCTGGCGATGCGCATAGAAGACGCGCGCAAATGCCGCGATCAGCGGGGTAAGCCAACCGGCCTCAATCGTGATCCGATCGGTGTAGCGCGTGGTCCCTGCCGGGCCCGGAGCGATCTCGATCCAGTGGTCCCAGCGCCTGATGAGCGGGCTGTAGCCATCATCGCGGATGAACCGGATCTCGCCGCGGGGCTCGGGGAAGCTGATGAGGATCGCCTGCCAGCCGAGCGGGATGAAGCCGAACAGTAACATCCAGGCGCGATATTCGCGCAGCTGCCAGTCTTGCGGGAAGCCCTTTGCGCCAACTGGCACGAACCGGATCAGCGGCGCCGAGACATGCTCGAGCAGAGCGGGCGACAAAGCGCGCGACCAGGCCTCGTCGGGCGTGCAGGCAAGCTCGCTCGTGCGCTCGAGGCTCCTCGCCATCAGACCATGAAGCTCTCGCCGCAGCCGCACGCGCCCTTGGCGTTGGGATTGTCGAACACGAAACCGGCGGTGAAATCATCCTCGACCCAGTCCATCACCGAGCCGACGAGATAGAGCACCGAAGCGCCATCGATATAGAAGGTGCCGCCCGGCGTCTCGATCTTCTCGTCGAACTTCGCTTCCTCGGTGACGTAATCGACCGAATAGGCCAGCCCTGAACAGCCGCGCCGCGGCGTCGAGAGCTTGACCCCGATCGCATCGTCAGGGGCGCTCTCCATGAGGTGAGCAATCCGCGCTTCGGCGCCTTTGGTGAGCACGACAGCCGCGGGGCGGTTTTCGAGAGTGGTGGTCATTATAGCATCCCCAGTTCGAGGCGCGCTTCGTCGGACATCTTTTCGGGGCTCCAGGGCGGATCCCAGACGAGCTCGACCTCGGCATCGCGGATGCCGGGCACAGAAGCGGCGCGCAGTTCAACTTCGCCCGGCATCGTCTCGGCAACCGGGCAGTGCGGCGTCGTCAGCGTCATGGTGATGGTGACATCGCATTCATCATCGACCTCGACACCGTAAATGAGGCCCAGATCATAGATATTGACCGGGATTTCAGGATCATAGATTTCCTTGAGCGCATCGACGACCGCGGTCTGCAATTCGCCGCCTGCGCCCGAGGCAGGGGCTTCGCCCGCAGCCGGATCGGCGGCGAGAAACCCGTCGAGATAATCGCGCTGGCGTCCGGTGGACGGAGCGTCGGATGCAGCGGCGCGCTCATCCTCGTCAATCGCATCGGACACCCTGGCGCGCGGGGGCTTTTCGGGCAGCCCTTGCGTGAGCGCATCGTTGGGCGCGGGCGCGGCCACAAAATCGGTTTCGCTGGCGGAATCACTCATGGTTTCATCCTTGTCCGAAAATCTGCCGCGTGCGCGCGATGCCTTCGAGCAATGCATCGCAGTCGGCATCGTTTGAATAGAGTCCGAAGCTCGCGCGCGCCGTGGCGGAGACTCCGAGATAGTCCATCAATGGCTGGGCACAATGATGGCCAGCGCGGATCGCGACATTCGCATCATCGAGGATCGTGCCGAGATCGTGCGGATGAATGCCGTCGATCGCGAAGCTGACGATCCCGGCACTGTCTGCGGGACCAAACAGCCTCACATCGTTCATGTTGCCCAGCTCGCGGCGCAGGCGCGCAACGAGTGCGGCTTCATTGGCGGCGATCCGCTCAGGGCCCACGCCCGAGACATAATCCGCCGCCGCCGCAAAGGCGATCGCTTCGGTGATCGCAGGCGTGCCCGCCTCGAAACGCTGGGGCGCGAGGGCATAGGTGGTTCGCACGAAGCTCACCTGATCGATCATCGCGCCGCCGCCTTCCCAGGGCGGCATGTCGGCAAGGATTTCCGCGCGGGCCCACAGGGCGCCGATCCCGGTCGGGCCATAGAGCTTGTGCCCGGAAAAGACGTAGAAATCGCAACCGAGCGCCTTGACGTCGACCGGCATGTGCGGGGCGGACTGGCAGCCATCGAGCAGCAGCTTTGCGCCGACCTGATGCGCCATCGCAGCGGCACGCGGCGCATCGAGCACGGCGCCCGTCACATTCGAGACATGACCAAAGGCAACCAGCTTGTGGCGCCTTGTCAGCATGGCTTCGGCCGCATCGAGATCGATCCGGAGGTCCTCGGTCAGCGGGCAGACATCGATCTGCGCGCCGGTCTCGCGCGCGATCATCTGCCAAGGCACGATGTTGGAGTGGTGTTCGGCCTGCGAGAGCAGAATGCGGTCGCCGTCCTTCAGATTTGCGCGGCCCCAGCTGTTGGCGACGAGATTGATCGCCTCGGTCGCACCTCTGGTAAAGACGATCTCGTCCTCGGCCCCGCCGACAAATGCGGCGATGCGCCGCCGGGCCGCCTCGTAGCCGAGGGTCATCTGCGCCGAGCGCGAATAGACGCCGCGATGAACCGTCGCGTAATCCTCGCCCAGCGCGCGCGCCATGGCGTCGATGACAGCGCGCGGCTTCTGCGCGGTCGCGGCCGTATCGAGATAGTGCCAGGGTGCGCCATCGCTCGTGACAAGGCCGGGGAAATCGGCTGCGAGGCCGTTTTCGATGGTCTCGGGGGCGATCGTTATGGGGGCGTTCACAGCTGCGCTCCTTCCAGCGCCGCCAGCGCTGCACCGAGCAGTTCCTCATGGGCCGCTTCATCACCGAGCGCGACGAAGGCATCGCCGATAAAGGCCTGGACCAGCAAGCGCTGCGCGAGCTCGGGCGAGAGCCCGCGTGCGGCCATGTAATAGCGCGCGCCTTCGTCCAGTTCACCAACCGTGGCTCCGTGGGCGCATTTGACATCGTCAGCGAAGATCTCGAGCTGAGGCACGGCATTGGCGCTCGCGCCCGCCTCGAGCAGCAGGCCCTTGAAATCCTGCGCTGCATCGGTCTTCTGTGCATCGCGCACGACCTTGATTTCGCCGAGGAAATTGCCCGTTCCCCTGCCCCAGTGGACGCTGCGCACGGTCTGGTTGCTGGTTGCCTCGGGCGCGGAATGGATCGTGGTGGTGACAAATTCGCGCGTCGCCTCGCCGCCCCCGATCGTCACCCCGCCAAACTCGAAATGCGCTCCCCGGGCGAGCGTCACCTCGATCTCTAGGCGGGTGTAATCATGCCCCATATTGGTCGCGAACAGCTCTGCGCGCGCGCCTTCGCCGAGCGTCAGGCGCAGGCGGCGCAATTCGGGTGCATCGGAGCCGAGCACGAGACATTCGCGCCAGGTCTCGCCCGCTGCAACGCACACCTCGCGCCAGTCATTGAGCGCGCCCGCGCCGATCCGCTCGAGCGCGGGAATATCGGCATAGCGCCATGCTTCATCCCGGTTGGTCGGGCGGGGGGTGGAGAGTGTAGTGGTCTGGTTCATCGTGAATTCCGTTTCATCGCGCGTTCGATCTGACGCACCAGTTTTCCGCGCGTCCTGATGATGCAGTTCTCGGCCGTCGCCTTGTCAGAAACGCTCTGGCGCAAGCATTTCGTCACCGCGCGGCAGAACGCATCATCGAGGCTCGCGCGGCCGGTCGACCGGCTCATCGAGCAATGCCACCGGCCCTGCGGATCCTGCCCCACGCTCACCTGCAGTGCGCGCAGATTGCCCAGCACCACAATCTCGGGGACAGGGTTGGGATGCGTGCCGGCTTGCGCGGCCATCAGGAGCGCGGCTGCGATCAAGCGTGAGCCCCCGCCATCACGGCATCATAACCTTCCTTCTCGAGCTGCAGCGCCAGTTCGGGCCCGCCGGTGGCAATGATCCGGCCATCAGCGAGCACGCTCACACGGTCAGGCTTCACGACGTCAAGCAGGCGTTGATAGTGCGTGATCAGGAGAACGCCCTTGTCCGCCTTGCGCATGATCGCATTGATCCCCTCGCCGACGACCCGCAGCGCATCGATATCGAGCCCACTGTCGGTTTCGTCGAGCACCGCAAAGGCGGGATCGAGGATGCCCATCTGGACCATTTCGGCGCGCTTCTTCTCGCCGCCTGAAAAGCCGACATTCACCTGCCGCTTGAGCATTTCCATGTCCATCTTGAGGAGGCCCGCCTTCTCCTTGGCAAGCTTCAGGAATTCGCCGCCCGAAAGCGGCTCTTCGCCCCGATACTTGCGCTGCGCATTGAGCGCCTCGCGCAGGAACTGGACGTTGGAGACGCCGGGGATCTCGACCGGATACTGAAAGCCGAGGAACAGGCCCGTCGCGGCGCGCTCGTGCGGTTCGAGTTCGAACAGATCCTCGCCGCGAAAGCGGACCGAACCGCCCGTCACCTCATAGCCCGGCTTTCCGCCAAGCACATGGGCGAGCGTCGACTTGCCCGCGCCATTGGGGCCCATGATTGCGTGGATCTCGCCGGGAGTCACTTCCAGGCTGAGCCCCTTGAGGATCGGTGTATCGGCGACTTGCGCGGAGAGATTGTCAATTGACAGCATTGCTGGGTTCCTGCGTGTTTTCCTTGCGGTTGGCGGCGTCCTTGCCGCCGCCAACGCGCGAATGGGTAAGGGCGGTAAGCTCTTCGGCGCCGCGCAGCTCGATCACGAGCCCCTTGGGCCGGGTGCGCTCATATTCTTCCATCGCGGCCTCGGCGCGCGCGATGCGGCCGCGGAACTGGCCATCGAGATCAGCGCCGCGCGCGATGTGGATGCGGCCGAGATGTTCGAAGACCTCCGCAACGTCCTGCGCGCTGAAATCGCCGCTCTCGCTTCGGATTGCGAGCACGGCATTGGCAGCCGCCTGCGCCTCGCTCGAGACTTTCGCGCAGCGCGGAATGTCCTCGCGGTAGCGCGCCTCGAAATCGGGGATACCGCGAAACACGCGGTTCTCGATGTTGAGGCAGCGGCGATAGTCATCGACGAACGGGCGGATGAGGCTCGGATATTCGATCGTCCATGTCTCGGGCACATCATTGGGCAACGCAACATAGGTCTCGCCCGTGCCTTGCAGCATAAGGACAATCACGCCGGCCGCAGCAATGATGGAAGTTGTGCTCACGATCGGTCCTCGCCCGGTTTCGAGGGGGCGGAGGAAGCGTCGCTGCGCCCTGCGTTCCGGCGATCCCGCTTGTCGGCGATGCGCATCCGCATGCCGGCGGTGATCCGCTGGAGAACCGCGTCCATGTTCTCGAGGATGTCCGTCGCGCGGATGCGCATCACGCGGATGCCGACCGCTTCCAGGCTCTTGTCGCGCCGTTTCGCCAGCGCCGGATCGGCGTCGTCCTCGTCGATCATGATCGCCATGCCGAGATTGTGGCAGTTGAAATCGACGATCGCGCTGCCGACCACGGCGAAACGCTTGAACGTGTAGCGCCCGAGATCCGCCTTGGCGAAGCGCGCGGCAAGCGCCTTATTGGCGGGGCTCGCAAAGCGGCGCATCTCGCGCGCACGATCGTGCAGCGCATCGAGGCGGCTTTCGGAAATCTTCCACCCGCGGCCCTTCTTGTTGAGCGCAGGCGAATCCTCGCCTGGCCCCTTGAGGCCCAGCGTCGCGCGCTCGGTCTTGGGATCGCCAGCCGCATCAGTCATTGGCGCCCTCGGGTCCGATCTTGGAGAGCGTGCGCGGGTGAAAGCCTTCAGACATGCGCTTGTTGTTCTCGCCAAACCAGGTGCACACGATATTGTCGGCATAGGTCGCCTGCTGAACGGTCATCAGCGGACCGCCCGATTTGAGGCGTACGACATCGCCGACTTGGAACGCAGCATCGCTCATCCCACGCTCCCTTCGAGGCTGATCGCGAGCAGCTTTTGCGCTTCGACCGCAAATTCCATCGGCAATTCCTTGAGCACGTCCTTGGCGAAGCCGTTGACGATCAGCGCCACCGCCTCCTCCTCATCGAGCCCGCGTTGCTGGGCATAAAACATCTGTTCGTCGCTGATCTTCGAGGTCGTCGCCTCGTGTTCGATCTGCGCGCCCGGGTTCTTGACCTCGATATAAGGCACGGTGTGCGCGCCGCACTGATCGCCGAGCAGCAGCGAATCGCATTGGGTGAAGTTGCGCACCCCGCTGGCCGTGGGTGCAACGCGCACGAGACCGCGATAGGTGTTGGAAGATTTCCCCGCCGAAATGCCCTTCGAGATGATCGTCGAGCGCGAGCCCTTGCCGTTGTGGATCATCTTGGTGCCGGTGTCGGCCTGCTGGAAATTGTTCGTGACCGCGACCGAATAGAATTCGCCGACACTGTCCTTTCCGTTGAGTACGCAGCTGGGATATTTCCAGGTCACGGCCGATCCGGTTTCGACCTGCGTCCAGCTGATCTTCGAGCGATCGCCCTGACACAGCCCGCGCTTGGTGACGAAATTGTAGATCCCGCCCTTGCCTTCGGCATTGCCGGGATACCAGTTCTGGACAGTCGAATACTTGATCTCGGCGTCTTCCATCGCGACCAGTTCGACCACGGCGGCGTGGAGCTGGTTTTCATCGCGCATCGGCGCAGTGCAGCCTTCGAGATAGCTCACATAGGAGCCCTTCTCGGCCACGATCAGCGTGCGCTCGAACTGGCCGGTATTCTCGGCATTGATGCGGAAATAGGTCGAAAGCTCCATCGGGCAGTGCACGCCTTCGGGGACATAGACGAAGGTGCCATCCGAGAAGACCGCCGCATTGAGACAGGCAAAGTAGTTGTCGCGCTGCGGAACGACCTTGCCAAGCCACTTCTTGACGAGTTCGGGATGTTCCTTGAGCGCTTCGGAGATCGAGAGGAAGATGACGCCCGCCCGCTTCAGTTCCTCGCGGAAGCTGGTGGCGACGCTGACGCTGTCGAACACCGCATCGACTGCGACCTTGCGTGCGCCCTTCACCCCGGCGAGCACTTCCTGTTCGCCCAGCGGGATGCCGAGCTTGTCGTAAACGCGCTTGATCTCGGGATCGAGCTCGTCGAGCGATTCAAGCTCTGGCTTCTTCTTGGGCGCGGCGTAGTAATAGGCATCCTGGTAGTCGATGGGCGGATAGCCGACCTTGGCCCAGTCGGGCTCGGGCATATCCTGCCACAGGCGGAAGGCCTTGAGGCGCCATTCGAGCATCCATTCCGGCTCGCCCTTTTTGGCCGAGATGAACCGGACGGTGTCCTCGCTCAATCCCTTCTCGGCAAACTCGGTCTCAATGTCCGATGACCAGCCATGCTCGTATTCGGCCGCCCTCGCAGCGGCGTCCTTCGCCTCCTGATCAGTTTCGGGCTGCGGGGTCTGGGCGGTGTCGAGGTCAAGATGATCGGTCATGCCGCGTGCTCTTCCATGGGAGGGGTCTGGATCGGCGCTTCGCGCAGATCGGAAAGGGTGATTCCGGCCAACGCGCCGCGCAGGCGCTCGTTGATGATCGGCCAGTGCGGCTTCATCGAGCAGCCGGTCTGGAAATCGCAGTCGCCGTGTTCGATACACACGGTCAGCGCAATCGGGCCTTCGACCGCTTCGACGATATCGGCAACCGTGATCGCTGCGGCGGGCCGGCCAAGCTGCAATCCGCCGCCCGCTCCGCGCACCGAACGCAGGAGCCCGGCCGCCGTCAGCCGCGACACGAGGCGCTGCACTGTGGGCACGGGAAGACCCGTCTCGCTCGCGAGTTCGGCCGCGCTGACCCGGCCTTCCCCGCAATGGCGGGTCGCCTGGACCATCGTGATGATCGCGTAATCGGTGAGATTGGAAAGGCGCATCAGGTCTGTTCGCGTTACGCTTTGGGTTGCAAAGGCTGAACGGTCCGGTCCCAGGCGAGGCAAGAGGCCGACAGCTCCGCTCACTTGTTGCGAGCCGTTCTTAAATCAGAGCGTTTGTGTCGGATTTGAAATACGCATGATTCGATCCGATTACAAGGCAAAGCTTGATCATTGGCTCACCCATTGGCCCTGTCGCCCGTGTCCATCCGGATCGAACAGGGTGCGCAGGATCGGATCATTGCCGAGCAGGCTCGGTGTGCGCCCTGCGAACCGGCGGACATCGTGGATCAGGTGCGCCTGGTCGAAATAGGAGCTGAGCACATCTTCGCGCAGATCTGCTGGCAAATCCCGGTTGGAGAGCAGCATCGCGGCGCGAATCGCGCGATAACGCTTGGCCAGCTGGGCAGGCGCAACACCGTAATAGCGCTTGCACAGGCGCTGGACGTGACGCGGCGAGAGCTTCACCGCGCCGTAGAGATCAGCGACCGACGGATTGAGCGAGGAGGCCAGCCAATTCTCGATCTGGCCAAGGAGCGCGTGGTGATCGCTCCGCGGGGTCGTGTGCGAACCGGCTGCCCGATCGAGCAGCATCGCCTCGATCGCTGCGCAAACGGCGCGCGCCTCGATCGCGCCCTCACGAAACTGCGCGAGCGATTGAAACAGGGATTGGCGCTGTGCCGTGTCGAGAATGTCCGGGGCGCGCAGCGTCTGATCGTGGACCTTGTCGACTGGCAGGCCTGCGAGAATCGCCCAGCCCAGCGGCGTGAACGAAGCGCCGATGCAGGCAAGCGGGCCCTCGAGAATGGTCGGCGCTGCGCGCAGGAGCGGGGCGTTGAACACGATATCGCACGAATGGCCGACCCCGCCGGCAGGATAGTGGATCGAGGCGCGCCCTTTCGCAAACATCAGCAGCTGCGCAGAATAGGCTGGCATCATCGTTTTGTATCGGCCCGGCCCCATGCGCACGACAAACAGGGTGTTGACCTGATCGGCCAGTTCGCGTGCTGGGGGGACCCATTCCATCCGCGCGCCGGCCCAAGCGGGATGTGTCATGACAGTGCCTGTTGCGCCCCGAAATGGCCCGCATCCGGCGAGCGGGGCTTCGGGCACGCCAACAAGTCCAATGGCACAGCAAAGCTCATGTATTCGATATCTCGCTTGCTCGGCATCTCGTCGAGCGCGAATAGCCATTGAAAAAGAGCAAAAAAAGGGCGGCCCCGCCTTGGGACCGCCCCTCAAGTTGAGGAACTCTTTGCAATGCAGCTCCGAGCCCTTCGGGTCGCACATGGAGCAATAGCGCAAACGCGGGCTGATTTATTGTATGCAAGCGACATTGCACTGCCCTCGGGGGAGGTGGGGTTTGGCGCGGGCGCCATGGGAAAGTCCCGCTGGCAATTCTCGCGTCGCTGGCTAAGGGGCAGCGGATCATGCTCTTTCGTCTCGCTCGCCCGGCCGTCTTTGCGCTCGATCCCGAACGCGCGCACCGCCTTGCCATTGCCGGCCTCAAGGCGATGCCGCATCGCGGGGGCCGATCCTCGCTTGCTCAACCGAGCGAGGCTGCGATTGAAGTCGCCGGGCTTTCGTTTCCCAATCCGGTCGGTGTCGCGGCGGGGTTCGACAAGGATGCCGAAGTCCCCGATGCGCTGCTCGCGCTGGGCTTCGGCTTTACCGAAGTGGGTTCGATCACGCCGCGCCCCCAGGCCGGCAATCCGCGCCCGCGGCTCTTTCGCCTGATCGAGGATGGCGCGGTGATCAATCGCATGGGGTTCAACAATGCCGGCGCGCCCGCCGCGCTGAGCCGGCTCGCGGCGCGCAGCGGCGCGCCCGGCATCCTGGGCATCAATATCGGCGCCAACAAGGACAGCACGGACAGGATCGCCGACTATGCGCAAATGGCCCGCCTGATGGCCCCGTTTGCGGGCTATCTGGCGGTCAACATTTCGAGCCCCAATACGCCGGGCCTGCGCGCGCTTCAGGATGAGGGCGCGCTGGTCGGGCTGATCGAACAGGTGAGCGCGGCACGTGACGAGGCGGCTTTGCCCGCACCGCCGCCGATTTTCCTCAAGGTCGCCCCCGATCTCAAGTCAGCCGATATCGATGCGATCGCACGAATAGCGATCGATGCAGGGCTTGGCGCGCTGATCGTCGCCAACACCACCATCTCGCGTCCGCCGCTCGCCTCGCGCCATGCAGGCGAGGCCGGCGGGCTGAGCGGCAAACCCTTGCGCGATCTGGCGCTCCAACGCGTGCGCGATTTCGCCGACGCGACCGGGGGGGCAATCCCGCTTGTCGGCGTGGGCGGGATCGCGAGCGCCGAGGATGCCTGGGCGCGGATCAAGGCAGGGGCGAGCCTCGTTCAGCTCTATTCTGCGATGGTCTATGAGGGGCCAGGCCTGGGCGCACGGATCGCACGCGGGATCGAGCGGCTGATGCGCCGGGAGGGCTATGCGAGTATTGCAGAGGCGGTGGGAAGCGAATAGCGCTGCGGTCATGATCACTCATTCCGCTCGCCCTTTCGCCCTCGCCATGGCTCTTGCGCTGGGCGCTTGCGCCGCATCCGATCAGGCCCACACGGCCTCAGCGCCTGCGGCTCCGTCCGCTTCCCATGAGCAGATGCACGGCGCAGTCAGTGCGGCCGATCCGCGCGCTGAGGCTGCGGGGGAGGCGATCCTTGCACAGGGCGGCAGCGCGAGCGATGCCTCGATCGCCGTCATGCTTGCCTTGACCGTGGTTGAACCGCAGAGCTCGGGGATCGGCGGCGGCGGTTTTCTGGTCCATGCAGGCGAGGATGGCGTCGTGACCTTTGACGGGCGCGAAACCGCCCCTGAGAGCGCGACCGCAACGCGCTTTCTCGATGAGGAAGGCGAGCGCCTGCCATTCGAGAGCCGGGTCACATCAGGGTTGAGTGTGGGCGTGCCGGGCAACCTCGCGCTCGCGGCAATGGCGCATCAGCGATATGGCAGGCTTGCCTGGGCTGATCTGTTCGAGCCCGCAATCGCGCTGGCGCGCGACGGGTTCACGGTCAATCGCCGCCTGCATGGATCGATCGCAGGCAGCAAGCAGCGCGCCGGCAAGACCGAAGCCGCGCGGGCAGTCTTCTTCGGCCGCGATAACGAAGCGCTCGGCGTCGGCGCAAAGGTGACGGTGCCCGATCTTGCCGCCACGCTCGAACGCATTGCCAGCGCCGGGCCCGAAGCCTTTTACAAGGACAATGCAGCAGCGCTCGCCGACTACGTTGCGGAGGAGACGCCGCAGGATGGCTCGATGAGCGCGGCGGACATAACAGGCTATCAGGCGAAGATGCGTGATCCGGTCTGCGCCCGATACCGGGTTTACAAGGTATGCGGCATGGGTCCGCCATCATCGGGCGGAGTTGCTGTGGCGCAGATGCTCGGTCAGCTCGAGCGCTTCGATCTCGCGGCTCTCGGCCCTGAAAGCGCGCGGTTCTGGCACCTTTTTCTCGAATCCCAGCGGATCGCCTATGCTGACCGGGAGATCTATCTCGCCGATGCGGATTTCGTCGAAGTGCCTGTCGCTGGGCTCGTCGATCCAGCCTATCTCGCCTCGCGCAGCGCGCTGATCGATCCGACCAGGGCGCTTGCCAGCGTCGAGGCGGGCACGCCTCCAGGCGCTCCGCTGGCGCGCGGCGATGGCGATGAGCCGATGGAACACGGCACCACCCACTTTTCGGTCGTCGATGGCGCGGGCAACGCGGTAAGCTACACCTCGACGATCGAGGGCGCATTCGGCTCAGGCCTCTATTGGGGCGGGTTCTATCTCAACAACGAGCTTACCGATTTCAGCCTTTCGCCCATGGCCGATGGCAAGCCGGTAGCCAACCGGGTGGAAGGCGGCAAGCGCCCGCGCTCCTCGATGGCGCCAACGATTGTGTTCGATGCCGCCGGCGATCCGATTCTTGTGATCGGCGCGGCAGGCGGACCGACCATCCCGGTTCAGGTGGCGCGTTCGATCATCGGCGTCCTCGATTTCGGCATGAGCGCCGAGGAAGCGCTCGGCCTGCCGCTGCTTATGACGTTCGGCCCGGTCGCGATTTCCGAGCAGGGGAGCGTTGTGGAAGGTCTGGTCGATGAGCTCGCGGCGCTCGGCCATGAACAGATCCGGCTGATCGCGCCGCGCGGCAAGACCAATGCGCTGCACCGCACGAAGGATGGCTGGAAGGCGGCGGGCGATCCGCGCATTGCGCCGCTGCTCTCCTATCAGCCGCTCAGGGAAGAGGATGCGCAAAGCGGCGCGGACGCGCCATGAGCCGCTGGCTGATGGCTTGCCGCTGGGCCAATCCTCCTTTACTTCGGAGCTCCAAAGCATAACACAGCGCTCGCGAGAGCCCGGCCCTGGCCGCGTGCGAGCGGGAAGAGGAACCCTTGACCTTGCACGCCCCCGCCAAGACCCATTCCGATTTGCCCGCATCAAACCGTCCGGCGGTCGATCCGGCCGATGATTCGATCCTGCAGGACATCGACCGGGCGGAAAACCTCGTCGAGCTTTTCCTCATGCGCGCCGAGGAGAAGGGCGAGGCGCCGTTTCTGGGGCGCAAGGAGGGCAGCGAATGGGTTACGCAAAGCTGGGCGCAGGTGGCCGATCATGTGTGCCTGCTCGCCGAGGGGCTACGCGGGCTCGGGCTGGAGGATGGCGAGCGGGTCGCGCTGGTTTCTGAAAACCGCCCCGAATGGTGCATTGCCGATCTGGCCATCATGGCGGCGGGGTGCATTTCTGTTCCGACCTACATCACCAACACCGAGCGCGATCACGCGCATATCCTCGACAATTCGGGCGCGCGCGCGGTGATCGTCTCGACCCCGAAACTGCTCGGGCCGGTGGTCGGCGCGATCGGGCGGACCGGCAATATCGATTACGTGATCGGGATCGAGGATCTCCAGCGGCGCCAGTCACCCGGTTTCGATTATTGCGATTGGAACGCGTTGATCGAGGGCGATGCGAGCGCAGCGCGCGCCAGGGTCAAAGAGCGCATGGCGAAAGTCCGCCGCGAGGATACCGCCTGCCTGATCTATACCAGCGGCACCGGCGGCGCGCCGCGCGGGGTCAAGCAGCACCATGGCGCAATTCTGTGCAACATTGCCGGCGCGGGCGAGATCGTCATCAACGATTTCGGCGTCGAGAACGAGCGATTCCTCTCCTTCCTCCCCTTGAGCCACGCCTACGAACACACTGCCGGCCAGTATCTCCCGATCGCTTTGGGCGGCGAGATTTTCTATTCGCAGGGGCTCGACAAGCTCGCATCCAATATCGAGGAGGTGCAGCCCACGATCATGGTCGTCGTGCCGCGTCTGTTCGAGGTCTTGCGCACGCGGATCATGAAGCAGATCGAGAAGCAGGGCAAACTCGCCAATTTCCTTCTCGGCAGCGCGATCGACATTGCCGACAAGGCAACCGACGGCAAGCGCCGCAAGCGCGACCGGCCAATGGATTTCGTGATCGAGAAGACGCTGCGCCCCAAGATCCGCGCGAAGTTTGGTGGACGGATCAAGGCGATGGTCTCGGGCGGCGCGCCGCTCAACCCCGAGATCGGCAATTTCTTCGATGCGATGGGGCTCACCTTGCTGCAAGGCTATGGCCAGACCGAGGCCGGACCGATCATGAGCTGCAATCGCCCGCGCATCGGGCTCAAGATGGATACGGTCGGCCCGCCGATGCGCGGGGTCGAGATCCGCATTGCCGAGGATGGTGAAATCCTGTGCCGCGGCGAGCTTGTCATGCACGGCTATTGGCGCAACGAGGCCGAAACGCAGCGCACGATCAAGCATGGCTGGCTCCACACGGGCGATATCGGCAAGATCGATCCCAAGGGACGGATCAAGATCACCGACCGTAAGAAGGACATGATTGTCAACGACAAGGGCGATAATGTCGCGCCGCAGAAGATCGAGGGGATGCTCACGCTCCAGCCCGAGATTGCGCAGGCAATGGTGAGCGGGGACAATCGGCCTTATGTCGTGGGGCTCGTCGTGCCTGACGCCGAATGGGCGCTCGAATGGGCCAATTCCAACAGCAAGAAGTTTGATCTGAAGGAGCTTCAGGGCCTGCCCGAATTCAGACTGGCGGTGCGCGCGGCGGTCGATCGGACCAATGCGGATCTCTCGGTGGTCGAGAAGGTGCGCAAGTTCGAGTTCGCCGACGAGGCTTTCGCGATCGAGAATGAGGAGATGACCCCCTCGATGAAGATCCGCCGCCACAAGATCCGAGATCGCTATCAGGAGCGGATCGACGGAATGTATCGGGTTTAGCTCAGGCCGGGCGTGGCCCGAAGAAGATGATGGCTGCCCCGGCAAGGCAGACGATCGCGCCGATGATATCCCAGCGATCGGGCATCACGCCCTCGGCGATCCAGAGCCATGCGAGCGCGCACGCAATATAGACCCCGCCATAGGCCGCAAAGGTCCGCCCGGCATGATCAACCTCGATCAGTGTCAGCAGCCATGCAAACACGCCGAGCGAGACGAGACCGGGGATGAGCCACAAGGGCGAGCGATCGAGCCGCAGCCAGGCCCAGAAGGCGAAGCATCCGGCGATTTCGGCGAGCGCTGCGGCACCATAGATCGCGAAACTCATCTGTGCGGTGTGGCAGTTTGACGTGCCGTCAGCAATGCTCGCGCGGGTTTGGCCTCGCTCAATAAGGTGGCTCCTGACGCTCGCGCTGCGCTTTTGCCGCCGCCGTCCACCACGCCAGATCATCGGCAAACCGCCCGAATTGATGCGCAAGCGACTCGCCGCCTTTGCCCCGCGGCTCGCCCGCCTCACTAAGCGTGTCGCTGATCGATCCCACGGCAAGGCTGCTCGAGGTTACCATCATGCCCATTTCGCCCAGGATGCCCCGCCAGGCGAGCGCGCTGCGCACGCCCGCTGTCCGCCCGGCCGAATAGCTTGCAATCGCGGCGGGGCGCCAGAACCACTCCTCGAGGAAATGATCGGTCAGGTTCTTGAGCCCGGGCTGCACGCTCCAATTGTATTCGCCCACGACGAAGACGAAGGCATCCGCATCGCGGATCTTGTGCGCCAGCGCTTCAAGCGCTTCGGGCGCTTTGCCCTTGGGATACTCCTTGTACATCCGATCGAGCATCGGCAGTCCGACGGCCTGTGCGTCGATCAGTTCGACCGCGTTCGATCGCTTCGACAATTCGCGCACCAGATAATCGGCGAGCCGAATGCCGGCGCGATCCTGGCGGTAGGAACCATAAAGGACGAGGATGCGATCTGCCATGTGAGCCAATCTCCTGCGCAAGAGCTATGGCTCAGGGGCGGGAGGTCAAGCCAATTCGGCGTCCTCGATGCATTCGGGATAGAACGCAGGCTCGCGGCTCGACCATCCGGGCGCGGTGGCAGCGGCTTCGCTCAGGCTCTGGAGCAGCACCTTGCGATGCGCCGGGCGCACCTGCGGCAAGGCGGCGGCGGCGCAGAAGGCGGCTGGCAGATAGGGGCGAACCTTCGCGCCCAGCAAGCGTTCATAGAGGAACCGGAATGCGGAAAAGCTCGCAAGATGCTCTGCCTCGAGATCGAACACCGCCATGCGCACGAGCTTGGCGATGAAACGCTCCATTGCTTCTCCGTGCCCATCGGCGGGCGGGAGGCTGCGCAGCGTCTTGAGATCCTGGTAGACGACATATTGGCGGCGGATCGCTGTGTTGTCCGCTTCCCTGCGGCCCCACAGGCGAAAGGCATCGCCGCGCGCAAGGCCGACATCGAGGCTGCGCTTGATGTAGCGTTGTTCAGCCGGCTCGAAGCTCGCGAATTCGCGCATCTCGCCGATGGTTATCGCAGAAGTGCTCGCCAGTGTCACAGATGTTCTCCTGTTGCCCGGGAGCTTGTGCAGGAAACATCGTTAACATGGCGTAAGCCGGAAGCTTTTTCCGGCGGTGGTGTCGATCAGATCAGTCCGGCCAGGGGGCTTGAGGGATCGGCATATTTGCGCCGCCCCATCCGGCCCGCCAGATAGGCTTCGCGCCCCGCCTCAACCGCCAGCTTCATCGCGCGAGCCATGCGGATCGGGTCTTTCGCCTCGGCGATCGCCGTGTTCATGAGGATGCCATCGCAGCCCAGCTCCATGCCGACCGCCGCATCCGAAGCCGTGCCCACGCCCGCATCGACGAGCACCGGCACCTTCGCGCCTTCGACGATCAGGCGGATCGTCACCTGATTCTGGATCCCCAGCCCAGAGCCGATTGGCGCGCCCAGCGGCATGATCGCCACCGCGCCGGCATCCTCGAGCTGTTTCGCCGCAATCGGATCGTCGACGCAGTAGACCATCGGGTGAAACCCGTCCTTCGCCAGCGTTTCGCACGCGCTCAGCGTCTCGCGCATATCGGGATAGAGCGTGCGAGCCTCACCCAGCACTTCGAGTTTCACGAGATTCCAGCCCCCCGCCTCGCGAGCGAGTCGCAAGGTGCGCACCGCTTCTTCGCCGGTGAAGCAGCCGGCCGTGTTGGGCAGATAGGTGATCTTCCTTGGATCGATGTAATCGGTCAGCATCGGTGCTTTCGGGTCGGTTACATTGACCCGGCGCACCGCGACCGTGACGATCTGGGCGCCGCTGGCTTCGAGCGCGGCGGCATTCTGCTCGAAGTCCCGGTATTTGCCTGTCCCCACGATCAGTCTCGAGGTGAAGCTGTGGCCCGCAACGCTCCAGCTGTCGCCCCCGTGCGAGGCGCTCTCTCCGCCGCCCACAAAATGGACGATTTCGAGGACATCGCCATCGGCGAGCGGGGTTTCGTGCAGCGTAGAGCGCGGGGCGATCTCACCATTGCGCTCGACAGCAACCTTTTCCGGGACAAGCTCAAGCTCGCGCACGAGCTGGGCGATGGTTTCGGCACTGGTCGAACGCGAGGCGCCGTTGAGGGTGATCTGCTTGGGGCTGGGCATCCGCTTTCACATAGGGCGATGACCGCTGGGTGCAAGCGGCGGATTGCGCCCCGTATCGAAGCCGCCGGTCAGGTCGCCCAGCCGCGGGCGGCGCGCATGTTCTGCACATGGCCGAGCGAGACGAGCGCAACGCCGATCACCGTAAGGAACGCTTCCTGTTCGCCATGGCCCGTGCCAAGCGCTGCGCCCATCGTGCCAAGGCCCAGCGCGGCGATCAGAAAGGGTTCGAACTGGCGATGACGCAGGAACCCCCAGCCAAACGCAAATGCGGCGACGGCCATGGCGGCAACGAGGCCGATTTCGTGAATATCGTGGCTCAGCAACAGGTGTCCGCCAAGCCCGAGCCCGGAAACGAGCGCCAGCGCGGCAGTACAGTGCACCGCGCAAATGCCCGCAAGCGCAATGCCGATGCGATCGAGCGCCGTGCGACGCCCCGTCTTCGGCGATTCGCGCAGGAGCAAACGGGGGGAGACGTCCGACATGGCCCGCCACGTATGTTATAATGTCACATATTGCAAGCGCGGCATAATTGGCGAGCCGGAAAGCGCATCGTCGCAGCGCCATGGGGACACTTTTGCGCGCGGCGCATCATGCTTTGCGCCGATCGGCCTTGCGATCCGCAGTGCCTCATCGCATTTAAGCGCCTGATCATGGCCACCACAGCTCCCCTATCCGATGCGCTCGGCCTTCCTGCGCACCTGCGCGCACGGCCGCTTGCGCTCGCGCGTTGGCTCGAGGTGACGGCGGGTATCGTCGTGCTGATCGTGCTGGTCGGCGGGATCACGCGGCTGACCGAAAGCGGCCTTTCGATCACGGAATGGCAGCTGGCGACTGGCATCCTCCCACCGCTCAGCGATGCGGCCTGGCAGGCAGAGTTCGCCAAATATCGCGCAACGCCCGAATATCGTCTCGAGGCGAGCCTTTCGGGCATGGATCTCGCAGACTTCCAGTTCATCTATTTCTGGGAATGGTTTCATCGCCTGCTTGCACGAATGGTTGGCCTCGTGTTTTCGTTGCCGCTCCTCTGGTTCTGGGTGCGGGGCATGATCCCGCAAGGCTACAAGCCGCGTCTCGTCAGCCTGCTGGCGCTGGGCGGGCTGCAAGGCCTGTTCGGGTGGCTGATGGTGCAGTCCGGGCTGGTCGGCGACATGACCGATGTGAGCCACTTTCGCCTCTCGCTTCATCTGCTGACCGCGCTCCTGCTGCTCGCCTGCCTGGTCTGGACCGCGCGCGACATGCGCCGGTTGGCGCGCAATTCTGATGCCCGGCCCGCTCCGCTGACGGCTGCGGGCGCGCTGGTGGCGGGCGTGTTGTTCGTTCAGCTGTTGCTCGGCGCATGGGTGGCCGGGCTCAATGCCGGACATGCCGCCTATGACTGGCCGACGATGAACGGACGGATGATCCCCGAGATCGACTGGTCAGGCGGCGTTTTGAAGACGCTCACGCATGATCCCTTCCTGCTCCATTGGCTGCACCGCTGGTGGGCCTTTGTCGCCGTGGTCGCGCTCGTCTTTCTCGCGCGGCGGGTGCGGCGCGAGGATCGCGCGGCCTCGATCGCGCTTCATACCGCCTTCGGGACGATGGTGCTTCTGGGAATCGCGACCGTGCTCAGCGGGGTCAATCTGTGGCTGGCGGCCGCCCACCAGCTGGTCGGCGCGCTCACCGTCGCCTGCACCGCCTGGGCGCTGCACAGCGATGGAATTGCACGCCGCTTGGCGCGGGCGAGCGCTTGATGACGCGCGCTCAGGCGGCCCTCATCTACACTATGCTGCCCGATCCTGCGCGCGCACGCGCGATCGCCGGCACGCTGCTTGAGGAGCGCCTGATTGCCTGCGCCAACATTCTGGGCGAGGTCGAATCGGTTTTCCTCTGGAAGGGCGAGCGTGACAGCGCGCGCGAATGCGCCGTTATGTTCAAGACGACCGCTGCGCGGCTCGAGGAGGCCACGGCGCGCCTCGATGCGCTGCACCCCTACGAGACGCCGGCCATCATTGCCCTGGCCGGCGATCACGCCCCGCAAAGCACACTCGATTGGCTCGCCTCCACGCTGGGCTCCGCCTGAGCGTTTCCGGCTGCGCAAGAGGCGCGAGGGCTTGCGAATGCGCCGTGCGTTTGCAGGAGGTATCATTTTACCTCCCCCAAGAACCCTGCTTTTGCTTGACTTGAAGCGCTTTTAAGCACAATTGCGCGCCACTTCGCGATGGGGGCGCTCCGCACCGCCGCGCGATTCGCCAGGCAAGGCGATTGGCAATTGCGCAATCTCATTCCCGGCGAGCCTCAAAGCAATCTCGTTTCGTAAGGACTTTCAATCATGAAAGCGCTCAGCAAACAGACCCGGTCCATCAAGCCGACCGAGGTTGAAAAACAGTGGCACGTTGTCGATGCGGAAGGCCTTGTCGTCGGCCGTCTCGCCGCGATCATCGCCAATATCCTGCGCGGCAAGCACAAGCCGAGCTACACCCCGCATGTCGATTGCGGCGATCATGTGATCGTGCTCAATGCCGACAAGGTGAAGTTCACCGGCAACAAGGCAACCGACAAGGTTTATTACAAGCACACCGGCCACCCTGGTGGCATCAAGGAGACAACCCCGGCCAAGGTCCTCGAAGGGCGTTTTCCCGAGCGTGTGCTCGAAAAGGCGGTGGAGCGGATGATCCCGCGCGGGCCATTGGGTCGGGCGCAGATGAAGGCGCTGCATCTCTATTCGGGCACCGAGCATCCGCATGAGGGTCAAAAGCCTCAGGTGCTCGACGTCGCTTCCATGAACCGCAAGAACAAGGTCACCGCATGATGGCTGATGAAACCAACACTGTCTCCGATCTTTCGGATCTCAAGGATATTGCTGGCGATGCGCCCAATGCCGATGCCGCAGAGATCGCTCAGAACCCGGCTGCACCGCTGCGCGAGCAGGAGCTCGATGGCCAGGGCCGTGCCTATGCCACCGGTCGCCGCAAGGATGCGACCGCGCGCGTCTGGATCAAGCCGGGCACCGGCAAGGTGACGATCAACGGCCGCGATCAGGAAATCTATTTTGCGCGTCCCACGCTTCGCCTCATCATCGATCAGCCCTTTTCGATCACCGATCGTCAGGGGCAGTACGATGTCATCGCGACCGTGAAGGGCGGCGGCCTTTCGGGCCAGGCGGGTGCGGTCAAGCACGGGATCGCCCAGGCACTCACGAAATATGAGCCGACGCTGCGCGGCACCGTCAAGGCCGCAGGCTTTCTCACGCGCGACAGCCGCGTGGTCGAGCGCAAGAAGTATGGCCGCGCCAAGGCGCGTCGTAGCTTCCAGTTCTCGAAGCGCTAAACGCAATCACCCAGGCTGCCTTACACCCTCGCAAGGCAGGCTCAAACGGGCGGCTCGGCACCTTTGCCGCAGCCGCCCTTTTTTCGTCAGGTAGTGAGAGCCCGCACTCAGCGCTGAAGCGCGATCAGGCCCCAGGACAGGCCCGTGCCCGCGCAGAACAGGGGCCACGACCAGTAGACGCTGTAGTCACCGACCGTCATCGGATGCACCGCAAGCGCGCCGCCGCTCGACCCTTGTGATCCCACCACCAGCGCGATCGACCAGGTGAGGACCGCGCCCAATCCTACCGCTTTGAACATATGCCAACCTTTGCGCCCGCCCGTTGGAGGCGAGGCGTCCCTGTACCGAAGGAAAACGCTCCTGAACCATTCGACCAAACCTAGCGGGTTCGGTGCAAAACCAGAGAAAACGCACCGCTTCCGCGCCATGGAATGTGCCTTAAGAAGTGTTACCACGCTTCCCCTAAGGAAAGTTAACAGCACGATCAGGAGGTTTACGGCGCTGCGCACGCCTCCGGCTAGCCGAGTAGCCTACGAATGGCGGCGTCAAACCCGTCGGTCGAGGATCAGCCAGGCAGCAACGGCATTGAACGCGCTGTATGCACCATAGGCCCAGGCGATTGCGGGCCATCCATTGGCAGCGAGCAGCATGGCACCGAGCAGAACGGCAAACTCGATTGTCATCAAGAGCGGTTTGCCGCCCAGCGCGAGGAAACCGCGCATCTGATCGATCATTGGGTGTTCGCTTTCGAACACTGCGCGCTGCAACGCGAAATTGCCGATTCCAAGAATGAAGATGATCGCGATCGCCAGGGTCATGCGTGACAATATGGCGTAGACCGTCATCGGTTCAAATGGCGCTTTTGTCGGCGATTGTTTCCCGCTGGTCCGCCGCGCGCTTCTTTGATCGAACGCTATCGGTTGCAGATCGATGCGCAGGTGATGGTGCAAGAGAATCAGCGTAATCCTGTCTTCAGCAAGACCGCCGGTTTCCCCGCTTCGAAACCCCGTTCGAAGGCCGGGCCGGTCTTGTTGACAGGAGAGATACGATGAGAACCCCGACACTTGCCCTCGCCGCCGCCGCGACCGCCATGGCCGGTCTGGCTACCCCCTCCTTCGCCAATCCGGTCGAAGTGAAGAGCGAGACCGTTGCCTATAGCGATCTCGATCTGACAACCAGCGAGGGGCGCGAAACGCTCGAACGGCGCATCGAGGCAGCTGCCAAGCGCGTGTGCAGCATCACGCCCCCGACCGCCGCCGATCGCACCCGCCGCGCCGATGCCAATGCGTGCCTTGCCAAGGCCCGCGCTTCGGCCAAGCAGCAGCTGGCAATGGCCACGCAAGACAGCCGCCGCGGCGGATAATCGAGGCCATCAGATCCGGGTCCCCTTACCCCGGATGATCCCCCTGGGCCCGGTGCGCGCGAGGCTTGTCCTCCCGCGAACCGGGTCTTGTTTTGCCGGATTTCTCGCGAGCATGGTCTGCGGATCAAACCCAGCCAGCGCCCTAGCGACCGGCCATTTTCTTCACTTTGGAAAGATACGTCCGCCCGATCCTGAGCGATTCGCCACTGATCAGTTCGACCGACCAGACCCCGAGCCCGTCATTGCGCAGACCCCTGATCGTATCACGGCGCAGGATGGTCGAGCGGTGGATGCGGATGAATTCATCGGGATTGAGCCGCGCCTCCAGCCCGGCAATGGTCTGCAGCAGCAGATAGGTGCGCGCTTCCTCGCCGCTGTCTGCGGGGCCGACATAAAGACGGACATAGTCGCGCTCGGCATCGACCCGGTGAACCTCCTTTACGGCAATGCGCAAGAGTTCGGAACGGTGCGGAACCCATAATTCCTCGAGCCAGTCGCTCTTGGACGCGGAAACCGATCCGCGCCGATCGATCGCGCGCGTGATAGCCCGCTCGAGCCGATCGGCGGCCACGGGCTTGAGCACATAATCGATCGCATCGAGATCGAATGCCTCGACCGCGAAATGATCATGCGCGGTCACGAAGATGATCGCGGGCGGGTTGTCGTGCTGCGCGAGGCGACGCGCGACGCCAAGGCCGTCCATTTCGGGCATGGTCATGTCGAGCAGGACAAGATCGGGCCTGAGCTTTTCTGCAAGGCGCAGCGCCGATGCGCCATCGCTTGCCGTACCCACGACATTGATCGTGTCGAGTTCGGCGCAGATCACCTGGCAACGTTCGACCGCGAGCGGCTCGTCATCGACGATCATCGTCTTGAGGGTCGCACGGGGCGCCTTGTCGCTGTCAGCCATAAGCCGGGGCCTTTCTCGTCAGGGGGATGCGGATTTCCGTGCGATAGCCTCCGGGCACCGGCGCGGAGGTCATCGCGATATCAGGGCCAAAGCGCGCCTCGAGCCGATCGCGCACATTAGCGAGCCCAATGCCGAAGCCATGCGCGCTTTCATCGGGAACGCCGGGTCCGTTGTCGCACACGTTCACGACCAGCCGATCAAACTCCTCGCGCGCCGCGACCGTGATCGTCACTTCGCGCGAGACGGCCGAGACGGCATACTTGACCGAGTTTTCGACCAGCGGCTGAAGGATCATCCCGGGAACGCGGGCATCGGCCAGATCGGCGGGCAGATCAAACACGCAGCGCAGCCGTTCGGGAAAGCGCACGGCCTCGATATCGAGATATTCGCGCTGCAGATCAAATTCGTCCTCGAGCCGCACATCGGTGGTGGGATCGTCGGCGAGGCTGTGGCGGTAAAACCGGCTGATCGACTGGATCATCGCCTCGGCGCGCTGGGGCTTGCCGGTCATCACGAGCGCCGAGAGCGAGTTCAGCGTGTTGAAGAGGAAATGCGGATTGACCTGGTAACGCAGCGATCTGAGCTCGGCGGCCTTGGCTGCAGAGCGGAACTCCTGCTCGCGGCGCTCTGCAATGCGGGTCTGCGCGATGGCGAGGATCGCGATGTAGAGCGCGACCCAGAGCAGGAGAATGTAATACCGGCTGAGCGTCCCGTCGACGAGGTCAAACCAGTACTCGGTCCGATCATTGGCATCCTGAATAGTGAAGGTGATGACATCGGGCTCGTCAGGATCATAATCCTCGCCCTTCTTCTGATGCCATTCGCGCGGGCGAGGGATTTCGGCGAGCAGATTGCCCGAGGCATCGCGCCTGATCGTGAAACCGCGCTCTTCGGCGAGCATCTGCTCGCGCTTTTCGCTCAGCGGTTCGAACATGATCCGGTTGACCTGCGCGATGCCGACCGCAGCGGGCATCGCTGCAACCATGGCGACGGCAAACATCACCCAGCGCTTGCGCTGTTCGAACAGGCGCAGGATCAGCCACAGCACCAGCGTCATCGCGATCGCGAAAGCGCAGACCAGGCTTCGCCGCCAGAACAGCTCGAACTGGACCTCGAGCCCAAGCATCAGCCCGCGCGCCGAAATCAGGACGAAATAAAGCGCCCAAAGCCCGACAATCGAGAGGACGACGCTGCGAAAGGGTACGTCGGCGCGCATGTCGGATGGTCGGGAATTGGTCATGATCGGTCGCTGACAGATAGCGATTAAGACCGGGTGTCGCCAATGCGCCGCAAGGGCGGATCGTCGGACCCGATCTGTCTTTCATCGAATGAACCCGCGCAGCGCACGGTCCCAGGCGCGGTTTCTCTTGCGGAATGCGCCGCTCAGATGCGTGGCTTGATCATCTCGCGCGGCACGATCCACTGCGCGAATTGCTCCTCTGTCAAAAGGCCGAGCTCGAGCCCCGCTTCCTTGAGCGTCGTCCCGTCTGCATGGGCCTTCTTCGCGATCCTTGCAGCGTTGTCATAGCCGATATGCGGATTGAGCGCGGTGACCAGCATCAGGCTCTCGTTCATGAGCTTGTCGATCCGCGCGGTATTGGCCTCGATCCCGATAACGCAATTTTTCGTGAAACTGCGCGCGGCATCGCTGAGCAGGCGGATCGACTGGAGCACGTTGTAGATCATCACCGGCTTGAACACGTTGAGTTCAAGATGCCCGTGCGACCCGGCAACGCTGACGGTGGTGTGATTGCCCATCACCTGCGCGCACACCATGGTCAGCGCCTCGCACTGCGTGGGGTTCACCTTGCCCGGCATGATCGAGGAGCCGGGCTCGTTCGCAGGCAGCGCGATCTCGCCCAGCCCCGAGCGCGGGCCGGAGCCCAGGAGGCGGATGTCGTTGGCGATCTTCATCGCCGAAACCGCGACGGTGTTGAGCGCGCCTGAGAGCTCGACGAGCGCATCGTGCGCCGCGAGCGCCTCGAACTTGTTGGGCGCGGTGACGAAGGGATGGCCCGTCGCTTCGGCGACCTGCTCGGCAAATTTCTCGGCAAAGCCCGCTTTCGAATTGATCCCGGTGCCCACTGCCGTGCCGCCCTGCGCGAGCTCGAGCACGCGCGGCAGCGCGTTTTCGAGCCGGGCGATGCCGTATTCGATCTGCTTGGCGTAGCCGGAGAATTCCTGGCCGAGCGTCAGCGGGGTCGCGTCCTGCAGATGCGTGCGCCCGATCTTGACGATGTCCGCAAACGCTTGCGCCTTGGCATCAAGCGCGCCATGCAGTTCGCCAAGCGCCGGGATCAGCTGCTCGATCGTCTGGCTCGCCGCAGCAATGTGCATGCATGTGGGGAAGGTGTCGTTCGAGCTCTGGCCCATATTGCAGTGATCGTTCGGGTGGACCGGGTCCTTGCCGCCGAGTGTGCCCGTGAGAATCTGGTTGGCGCGGCTCGCGATCACCTCGTTGGCGTTCATGTTCGACTGCGTGCCCGAGCCCGTCTGCCAGACGCTCAGGGGAAACTGGTCGGCCAGCGTCCCATCAATCACCTCGCCCGCCGCTTCCACGATCGCCTTGCCGAGCCGCTCCTCGAGCACGCCCAGCTCCATGTTCGCCCTCGCCGCGCTCTGCTTCTGGATGCCCAATGCCTTGACGAGCGGGGCAGGCATGATCTCGGTGCCGATCGCGAAATTGGCAAGGCTGCGCTGCGTCTGTGCGCCCCAATGGACATCGTGCGGGCACGCGACATCGCCGAGCGAATCGCTCTCGATCCGGACTTCGCCGGTCGCGCCGAAGACCTCGCCATTGTTCTGAACGGTGTTTTTCGTGTCACTCATCGAGCTATCCCTTCTCCCGATCGATCCAAGGCTGCCATAGACACCGCCGATCGCTCACGTCAAAGCGTATGACATCAAAGCTATTGGCGGCATCCGCGCCATTGGTCTAGGGCACCTCATGCAATTGCATTGGGGGGCTTGACTGGCTGTATTAGTAGAGCAATACAGCTTGCCGCAGCCCGGCCCGACATTCGAGAAAGAAACCATGCGCGAAACCATCGCTGCTCCGACAGCGTCCGACACGGCTCCCGCCCGCAAGGCGATGATCGATAGCCAGTTGCGCACCAGCGGCGTCAACGAGGAATATGTGCTCGCGCGCATGCTGGCGGTTCCGCGCGAGAACTTCGTGCCCGCAGACAAGGCGCCGCTCGCCTATACCGATCGCAGCCTCGTGCTCGGCGATGGGGCGATGCTGGCCGCCCCCCTGTTTTACGGCAAGCTGCTCGTCGAAGCCGCTCCGCATGCCGATGACCGGGTGCTGATCGTAAGCGCGGGGACGGATTATCTTGCCGAACTCGTCCGACCGCTTGTCGCCGGCGTGACGCAGATCGGACAGGTCGAGGCGGCGTCATCGCCCGCGAAGGAGGGCGAGCGCTATTCGCTGATCCTGATCGATGGCGCGGTCGAGGAATTGCGCGAAGGCCTTGCCTCGCAGCTTGAGGAAGGCGGCCGGATCGTCGGCGGCCTGGTGCTGCGCAAGGTGACGCGGCTTGCCTCGGGGCGCAAGATTGCCGGGCGTATAACGCTCCTTCCGATCGAGGATCTGGGCATCCCGGTGCTGCCTGAATTCGCCGCACCAAGGAAATGGTCCTTCTGATGAAGCGGATGCGCTTTGCTCTGGGCGGCAGTCTGGCCGCCATCGCGCTGACCGGCGCTGTTCACGCGCAGGCCGATACGCTGCGCGAAGCGCTGGCAAACGCCTACAACACCAACCCCACCCTTGCAGGCGCGCGCGCCGACACCCGCGCCACGGATGAGGACGTTCCGATCCAGCGCGCCCAAGGGCTTCCCTCGGCCAACGTCACCGCGACCCATATCGAGTTCCTGCGCCAGTCGGCGAACGCCTTCACCGCGCCCGAGCGCAATCTGGGCGTCAACGCCCAGCTTCAGGTGCCGATCTACAATGGCGGCGGCATCCGCAACGCAACCGCCGCGGCCAAGGAGCGCGCTGCCGCGGGCCGCGCTGCCCTTCGCGGGACGGAGAGCCAGGTCTTCAGCCAGACCGTCGCGGCCTACATGGATGTGCTGCGCACCGAAGCGCTGGCAACGCTCGCGTCCAACCAGGTCGAGGTGTTGCAAATCACGCTCGAGGCGACGAGCGACCGGTTCGAAATCGGCGATCTCACGCGCACCGATGTCGCTCAGGCGCAATCGCGGCTTGCGGTGGCCGAGGGCAATCTGCGCATCGCCATGTCCAACCTTATCGCCGCGCGCGAAACCTATTTGCGCCTTGTGGGCGAGGCGCCGAACGATCTGCAGGCGCCGCCGCCGCTGCCCGGCCTTCCCGATACGGTCGGCCTCGCCGTGGTCACCGCGCTTGAAAACAATCCCGATCTGATCGCCGCGCGCGAACGCGCCCAGGCTGCGGGGTTTGACACCGAGGCCGCCGGCGCGGGCCGGCTTCCGACGCTCGCAGCGTTTGCCAATGGCGATTACAGCGACTTTTTCGGCACGCTGGGCGGGCCGATTTCGGCAGATTTCGTCCAGCGTGAGACCACTGCGAATGCAGGCCTGCGCCTGACGATCCCGATCTTCCAGGGCGGGCTTGTTGCCGCGCGCCAACGCCAGGCCGGCGCGCGCGAAACGAGCGCGCTCGAAAACGTCATCGCGACAGAGCGCAGCATCATCGAGCAGGTTCGCGCAGCCTATGCCAGCTGGCAGGCCTCGAACGCGGTGATCGAAAGCTCGCAGGTCGCGGTCGAATCGGCGGAAGTGGGCCTCGAAGGCGTGCGCGCGGAAAACTCGATCGGCAATCGCACCATCCTCGACGTGCTCAACGCCGAACAGGAATTGCTTCAGGCGCGTGCCGATCTCGTGACCGCGCGGCGCAACGCCTATGTCGCCGGTTTCACCCTCCTTGCGGCGATGGGCAAGGCCGAAGCGCGCGATCTCAATCTCGATACGGGCGGGCCGCTCTATGATCCGCTGGTGAACTACGAACGGGTGAGGGACCGCATCTGGGACTGGGACCGCGACCCCGAGGCCGAAGCGAAATCGACCCGCACCGTTGACATTCCCGCCCCCGACGCGACATTCGGCCCAACGCTTGCCCCGGGCGAGCAACCGTAAGTCCCGATTCGGGACGAGCGAGCCCCGGCGCCTGAATGCGGGCGAGTGGCAGTCAGGACAGGAAAGGTCATGTGCGGCAATGGCGCAGGATAGTGAGCCGTCAGTCGAAGAAATCCTCGAATCGATCAAGAAGGTGATCAATCGGGACAGCCGCGAGGCAGCACACCAGTCTCGCCGCCGCCCGCTTGTAAGCGCACACGAAGAGCGCGCCGATCCGGGCGATCAGGCCCGTGTGCTCGATCTGGCCGAGATGGATATCGCCGATGATGCCCAGGCCGAGTCGGGGGCCGATGATGAAGGGCGGCCTTGTAAGGATCGCGACTTTGAAGAAACCGAGGATACGCCGCTGATCGCCGAGGCGGTTCGCGGAGCGATGGAAGAAAACCTCGCCGCACTCGCCATGCTCGCGGAGCCGGGTGCCAAACCGCAGATCGTGCGTTCGGGGGAAACTTCGCTCGAAGGGCTGACGCGCGAATTGCTGCGCCCGATGCTGGCGCGCTGGCTCGATGAAAACCTGCCCGGCATGGTCGAGAAGCTGGTCCAGGCCGAGATCGCCCGGATCGCAGGCAAGCGCCGCTGATCATCGCGGATGAGCCTGCCCTTCAGGCGGCAGGCGCTATTGAGTCTGGTAAGAGGAATGGGCGGCGGCTAACGCTCGCTGCATGACAATCCGAACGATCGCACGGGCCCTTGCCCCCTCGCTCTTCCTCCTCCTTGCATCCCTTCCGGCGACCGCATCGGCCGATCACGAAGCTGAGCCGATCCCCGGCCTGACGAAGCGCGCAATGGACGCGATGGATCTGGTGACCATGCCGCGGCTTGGCGGGCCGATCGTTTCCCCGTTCGGGCGCACGGCGATTGTCTCTGTCACCCGCACCGATCCCGAGACCTTCGAACGCAGCGCCGATCACTATACGCTCGATCTCGCCCAGCCGGGCGCCACGCCTCAGCCGCTTTCGCTCGGGCAGGACGCCTTCGCGCTGGCATTCGGACCGGGCGGGCAGCTGTTCTTCCTCAGCGATCATGCCGAAGCGGGGGCCGAGGGGGGGCGCGTGCGTTTATGGCGCATCGCATTCGAAAACGGCGCAGCGCGCGGCGAGCCTCAGATTGCTGCGGATTTTGCCGAGACAAGCATTGCCGGTTTCAGGATATCGCCCGATGGCCGCAAGATCGCGCTGATGGCGCCGCTCGCGCGCGAATGCAGGCGCTTCGACTGCGAAGGCGCGCCGACGACGGTCGGATCAGGTCGGCTCTATCAGGGGGAAGCCGGTTTCTACCGGCACTGGGATCGCTGGATCAAACCGGGGGTCTTCAACCGGGTGTTCGTATTCGATCTGGAGGGCGGGACAGTCGCAGGCAGCGGCGTGCCGGTTGACGGGCTCGACCCCGATACCGGGCTCACGGGCAACACGCCGACCATGCCGTTTGGCGGGGGCGAGGACATCGCCTGGGCGAAGGATTCCTCCGGGATCTATTTCGTCGCTCGCGAAGCGGGGCGCGCCGAGCCCACATCGACCGATCTGGACATCTATTTCTCCGATCTTTCCGGCACCCCGCCGCGCGTTTTGACCGGAGAGAACGAAGCGCATGACAGCACCCCGGTCCTTTCGCCGGACGGCACTCAGCTGGCCTATCTCGCGATGGCACGCCCTGGCTACGAATCCGACAAGATGGTGGTTCACATCATGGATCTTGCTACCGGCGAGACCCGCGCACTCACCGCCGGGACCGATCTCTCCTTTGGGAGCCTCGCCTGGAGCAAGCGGGGCGAATATCTTCTCGCCACAGCCTCGCGCGTGCTCGATACGCCGGTTTTCCGCATCGATCCCATGACTGGCGCCGTGGCGGAGCTCGATCTCATGGCGGGCAACGACGCGCATATCGCCAATGTCACGCTGCTTCCGGGCGATCGCATGCTGTTCACCCGCGATTCGATCGGCGTGCCTTCCGAGCTCTATCTTTCGCGCGGACTTCAAAAGGCACGTCCGCTTACCGATTTCGTCACGACCCGCAGCGGTGAGATGGCCTCAACGGTGACAACGCGGTTCAGCTTTGCCGGCGCCGAGGGCGATACGGTGTGGGGCCAGATCACGCGGCTCGAGGAGCAGGAAGGGCCGATTCCGGCGATCCTCTATATCCATGGCGGCCCGCAGGGCTCCTTCAGCGACAGCTGGTCGAGCCGCTGGAACCCGCGCGTTCTCGCGAGCCAGGGCTATGCCGTGATCTCGGTCGATTTCCATGGCAGCGCTGGCTACGGTCAGGCCTTCATGGATGCGATCAACCAGGATTGGGGCGGCAAGCCGCTGGTCGATCTGCAAAAGGGGCTCGAGGCAGCGCTTGCGCTCGATCCGCAGATCGATGGCAGCAGGGCTTGCGCCATGGGAGCGAGCTATGGCGGATACATGATCAACTGGATCGCGGGCAACTGGCCCGAGCGGTTCGATTGCCTCGTCCAGCACGATGGCCTGTTCGACATGCGCAGCTTCTATTATTCGACCGAGGAATTGTGGTTTCCGCAATGGGATTTCGGCGGCAGCTATGCCGAGAACGCGGAGATTTACGAGAAGTGGAACCCGGTCAATCACGTCGATAAGTGGCAGACCCCGATGCTCGTCATCACCGGCGAGAGGGATTTCCGCGTGCCCTACACGCAAGGGCTCCAGAGCTTCACCGCGCTGCAGGAGCGCGGCGTTCCCGCAGAGCTGCTCGTGTTTCCCGATGAGAACCACTGGGTCCTGGGCGGTGCCAATTCGTTGCAATGGCACCGCACCGTGTTTGGCTGGCTCGATCGCTGGCTGAGGGATGATGGCGAGGCGAGCAAGGCCGAATGACCGAGCAAGCAAAGGCGCTGGCATCGGCCCGTCATTCGCTCAAGCTCAAATATGGTGCGAATGCGGGGCTGGGCACGGGCAGGACGGCGCCCTTGCGCCAGATTTTCCTGTGTGCGCTGTCTGAAAAGCAGAAATGCTGCTCGCGCGAGGCGGGCGAGGAAGCCTGGCAGTTTCTCAAGGAGGAGCTGAAGGCGCGCGGGCTGGTGGGCCCGAGGCGCGGCGCCGATCATCCCAGAGGGCCGGGCGGGGGCATCCAACGCAGCAAGGCGGATTGCCTGCAGATCTGCGATGCCGGCCCGATCGCGGTCGTCTGGCCCGACGATGTCTGGTATCATTCATGCACGCCAGCGGCCCTGCAGCGGATCATCGATGAACATCTCGTTGGCGGCGAGCCAGTCGAGGAGTTTCGGCTCTATCCGCCAAGCGCAGCCGATCCGGCCTGAGCAACCCGGCGCTGCCGGTTCAATCCTCGCGCGTCCCGAAAATCTCAGAGGCACCGGGCAGACGATTGTCGACCGCCTCGTCATGCCCCGTCCCGTGCGAGAGGAAGACAAGCCCCATCAAGCCTCCGCCCAGCAGCATCGTGAAGCCGACCCCCAACGCGACGGCGATGAACAGATGGATCGAGGCGTGCGGATAGAGAAGATAAAGAAAGCCCATAAAAATCAGGATAGTGATCGCGGTCACCGTGCCCAGGACGCGCATGATCATGCGAAACCGGTTCCACGCAAAAGCGGCGTTATCGGGATCGTCGAGCGGGGATTTGTTGACCATGCATGGTCACATGAGCCCCCCAACGGCGCATTGCAACCGATGCGGGGCAAAACTCGGATTCGCATTTCGATCGCAATGATGGCAATCTGTCGCCGGGAGAGAGGAGCAAGAGCCCATGATCATCGCCTCTATAATCGCAGATCGGGCAGCCGATGCCGTTGTCAGCTGCGAAGTCACCACGCCCGTTTCCGAAGCGGTCGAGATACTCGCAGGCCGCCGCATCGGGGCGCTGCCCGTTTTGCGCAATGGCCAGGTCGCCGGAATCATCTCGGAACGAGACGTGATCTATCATCTGGCGAGCGATGGCGCAGCGTGCCTCGATCGGCCGGTCGAGACGATCATGACATCGCCCGCGATCACGGTGGAGCCCTCGACCAGCATCGATGATGCACTCGCGCTCATGACAAGGCGCCGGTTCCGCCATTTCCCGGTGGTCGAGAACGGCACTTTGCGTGGCTTCATCTCGATCGGCGATCTGGTGAAGACCAAGATCGACGAGGTGCTGAACGAGGCGGAAGCCATGCGCAGCTACATCCAGACCGCCTAGGGCGTAACTGACGCGCGCGCGGGGCTTGAGCTTCGCACGTGCTCTTCCTAAATATCCCACAATGGCCCAAACCCTTTCCCTGACCCCCGCTGCGGCAAAGCGCATTGCCTGGATTGCACAGAAGCAGGCCAAGCCTGCCGTGCTGCGGCTTTCGGTCGAGGGCGGCGGCTGCTCGGGCTTTCAGTACAAGTTTGAAATGGCCGAAAGCGCCGCTGGCGATGATGCGGTGAGCGAGACCGACGGCGTGCGCCTCGTGGTCGATCCGGTCAGCCTCGATCTCGTCAGTGGCAGCATCGTCGATTATGTCGAGACACTTGGCGGCGCGGCATTCCGGGTCGAGAACCCCAATGCAGCAGCTGGCTGCGGCTGCGGATCGAGCTTCGGCATCTAGCCGCTCGCATTGCCTCATCGATAGACGCGGGCGCTCACATGCGCCATGACAAGCGCTGATGAAACTCGCGACTTTCAACATCAACGGCATCAAGGCGCGGCTCCCGCGGCTCAAGGAATGGCTCGCCGAAACCCGTCCGAGCGCGGCCTGTCTCCAGGAGATCAAGAGCCAGGATGAGAGCTTTCCGGCAGGCGAGCTCAAGGAGCTCGGCTATAGCGTCATCTGGCATGGTCAGAAGGCCTTCAACGGCGTGGCGATCCTCGCCGACCGCGAGGCGGGCTATTCTCTCGAAGAAGTGCAGCGCGGGCTGGGGGTTGATGGCCCGAAGGAGGGCGAGGGCGAACAGGCGCGCTATCTCGAGGCCGATCTCCTCCATGAGGGGAGCCATAGGCTGCGACTTGTCTGCATCTATCTGCCCAATGGCAATCCTCGGCCCGGCCCCAAATTCGACTACAAGCTCGCCTGGATGAGCAAATTGCGCGAGCGCATGCTGGCGATTTGGCAGGATGAAGTCCCGGCAGCAGTGCTGGGCGATTACAATGTGATCCCGCACGATGATGACACCTATTCGGTCAAGGCGATGGCCGAGGATGCGCTGGTGCAGCCCGAGAGCCGCGCTGCCTATGCGCGCCTGCTCGCCGATGGCTGGTGCGACGCGCTGCGCACGCACAATCCGCGCGGTGGGGTCTGGACCTATTGGGACTATCAGGCGGGCGCCTGGCAGCGCGACCATGGCTTCCGGATCGATCACATCCTGCTTTCGCCCGAAATGGCGGACAGGCTGCTGGCTGTGGGGGTCGACCGCGATCATCGCGGGCGTGACAAGGCGAGCGATCATGCCCCTGTCTGGACACGCTTTCGCGGACAGGGTTGAAGCGCGCGGATCTGGCTGAAACCACATAAACGAAGACCCCCGCCAATCAGGCGGGGGTCTTGCATTCAATCTTGGCTCGCAGTGAGCCGCGCGTGGCGGCAGGCTCAGCGGTAGAAGATATGCGTCTCGATCTGGGCGGTGCGCGTCTTGCGATAGCTCCAGCGCGGACGCACGTAATTCGCATGGAAATAAACCGCATCGGCAGCTTCGGATTGCCACATGCCATCATGCGCGATGCGCGCGATCGCCTTGGCCCTGTTCCAGGCCGGCGATGAGGTGCGTACACGCGGCATCCGGCCGTTCTTGATGAACGAGAACTGCGCGCGCTGGAAAACCACACCGCAATAGCTTGCAGGGAAACGCCGATCCTCGGCGCGGTTGATGATCACCTGCGCGACCGCAAGCTGTCCTGAAAGCGGCTCACCACGCGATTCGAAATAAACCGCACTCGCAAGGCAGCGCATCTGCTCGGTCAGTTCGCCCGGCGCAACGACATTGACCAGTTCGCTCAGCGAGGCCGCCGGAGCGATTGGCGCAAGCTCGTCGGCTTCGTCCAGCGGCTGGACAACAGCGTTGCTCACGAAATCGGGCTGGTTTGCCTCTGGTGCGTCTTGCGCCGGAAGCGGCACGGTCTCGATCGCGTCCTGCGAGGCATCAAGCGAGGCCGCAGCGTCGCTCTCGAGCGCACGTTTCTCGAGCGTGACATCGCCCGAGCCAGCCTGCGCCAGAGCCTCTGCGCCATCGGCGCTCGAAAAGCTGAGACTGGCGGTTGCGGCCACGGCGGCCGCGCTCAATGAGTAAGTCTTTCGACCCATTATCTCGTTTTACCTGTGCGGTGAGCAAGCTCCGCCGCAGGCCTGGAACCCTGGCGCGATGTTTCGCTGGTTTGAGTGGTTCGCTAAAAGGTGCCTGCCGGCCGCTCCCCGTCTACGTGCAAAAGGCCAAGCCGAATTGCCTGCCCTCTTGCCCCCGTCGACAAAAGCTGGGCGGCAATTAGTTCCCGGATCATCAAGATCAAGTTAAACCGGCAATTCTGCGATGAAGCGTTCTGCGTCGTCGATATCCACCTCCAAAACCCACAGATCGGGATCCTGACTGGCGCGGCGCATCAGGTACTCAGAAAATTCATAAGGGTTTTCAGTATTTTGGATCTTTGTTTGAACGAAAAGGCGCGTTCCGTCCATTGCGGGCATCCTTTCGAAAAGCCGGCCATCGCTCCCGCGACACATGGTTACGATGGCAATCGTCCCGGCGTCGCGTTCTCCGCGCGAAAGCACCGTGGCGTGGCCACCCTTTGATTCGGCGAGCCTGATCAGGCCTGAAATCTCGAGATGCGTGGGAAGGCGCATGGGTGTCCGGTCAAAGGCCTCGCATCATGGCAGGACGCTGAATGGCGGGGCGCTGATCACTCCGATGAATAGCCTGCAAGGCTCGAAAGCGCGATACGCGAGCGCATGAACGTGCCGGTGCCACGGCCAATTTCATCGCCCTCGCTATCGACCAGTCGGGATTCGGCCACGAACACGCGTTTGCGCCCGCTGACCCAGCGCCCCTCGGCGATCACCCGGCCCGCGCGCACGGGCTTGGTGAAATGGAGGTTGAAGCTTGTGGTGAGCAGAAAGCGATCGGTCACCATCGTGTTGGCAGCGTAGAACGCGGCATCGTCGAGCATCTTGAAATAGATCGTGCCATGCGCTGCGCCTGCGGCATGGTAGCTCTCCTCGCTCACGTCGAAATGGAGCCGCGCCTCGCCTTGCGCCGCGATTTCGAGCCGAGAGGCGAATTTGGCGTTGATCGGCGCCGAGGCATAGAGCCGCTCGAGCGCGCGATGATGCTGCTGTGCGCCGTTGTGTTCAGGCGGCATCGCGCAGGAATTGATTGGTCAGCAGTGCGAACAGGGCATCGGGATCTTCTGCATCGCTGAGCGCCTGGAGCCGGTCATCGTCGCGCGAGAGCCGCGAAATCGCCGCCAGCGCGTGAAGATGTGCCGAACCGGCGTTTTCGGGCGAGACCAGGCCGAAAACCAGGCCAACCGAGACAGCATCCGCCGCGCCGAAATCGCACGCCGTCTCCAGCTTGATCAGAACGGCAGTGGGGCGCTGCAGGCCGGGAAGGCGGCAATGCGGGATGGCAACGCCGCGCCCGAACGCAGTGCTGCCAAGCGCCTCGCGCTGTTCGAGCCCTTCGAGCACCGCCTCGCGATCGAACCCGTAGACCGAATGGAAGAGATCGGCGAGGCTCCTGAGCGCCTTGAAGCGGCAATCCAGATCGGCAACGATCACCGCCTCGGGCCAGATCGTAAGACTTGTATTCATGCTATTGCTAGATCCCGATAATCATATTTGATCAGCTGACAGGACAATGCAGGTTCAGCGCGGTTCGACCAAGTGGCGCTCGCGAATGTCTGTCAGATCCTGGTGTGCCCCATGCGCGGAAAGGTAACGCAAACCGGACCAGCCAATCCTTAACGCGGCTCAACCCAGCCGATCGATCCATCCGCGCGGCGATAGACCATATTATGCCGCCCGGTGCCAGCATTTTTGAAAAACAGCGCGTTGGTATCGCGCAGATCGAGCATCATGACCGCATCCGCGACCGATGCTTCGGGCACATCGATGCTTGTTTCTGCAATGATCGGCGGCGCGTCTGCAGCTTCCTCCTCTTCAGGTTCATCGGCTGCAAATATGGTGTAGGCGGCCTCCTCTTCGGCTCGCGCCTGCAGGGCCTGCATGTGATGATCCTTGAGTCTTCGCTTATAGCGCCGCAGCTGCTTTTCAATCTTGCCGGCCGCATCATCGAGCGCAAGATGCGCATCATGCGCCTCGCCCTGCGCCTTGAGGATCGTGCCTTGCGAGACATGCGTGACGATATCGCAACGAAACGCACCCGCGGGGGCCTTGCCCAAGGTCACGTGCGAGGAGAGCGCGCGGTCGAAATATTTCTCGACGATGTCCGAAAGTCTTTGCGCCGCATGCTCCTGCAGCGCCGCCCCGGTTTCGACCTGATGGCCCGACACCCTTATGTCCATCTGCAATCCCTCCTTGGCTGTTGGCCACCTGAAAACCCATACGAAGCAAGGGGCCGATGCGTGCGCTGATCGATCACCGGTTCCAGAGCGCATCCTTGATCTGCGAGACGAAGGTCCGGTGGCGTTCGAGTTCGTGGGCGCTGGCCTGATGCAGGCGCGCCGCGCGCACCCGACGCGAGGCGGGCGCCGTGGCGCGCGCGGAAGGCGCGCACAAGGGCTTGCCTGTCCCGCCCTCGCTTTCGCTCGCCAGCGCAAGGCCGATCTGGCGGCCGCCCGTCAACTCGATATAGACCTGCGCGAGCAGCTCGGCATCGAGCAGGGCGCCGTGCTTGATCCGGTGCGCGCGATCGATGCCATAGCGGGTGCACAGCGCATCGAGCGAATTCTTGGCTCCCGGATGCTTCTTGCGAGCAAGCGCAACCGTATCGACCATGCGGTCTAGCGAAACCGGCTCAAGACCGATGCGTTCAAGCTCATTGTTGAGAAATCCGAAATCGAACCCGGCATTGTGCGCAACCAGCGGCGCATCCCCCAGAAAATCGAGCAATTCTCGCGCGCTTTGAGCAAACAGGGGTTTGGTCGCGAGGAAGGCAGAGGAGAGCCCGTGCACTGCTTCGGCTTCGGCAGGCATGTCGCGCTCAGGGTTGTAATAGGCATGGAAGGACGCCCCGGTCGCGACCCGGTCAACCATCTCGATGCATCCGATTTCGACCATGCGATCGCCGCTCTTGGGATCAAGGCCAGTGGTTTCGGTATCGAAGACAATCTCGCGCATCACCTGTCTGTATCCGCGACTTCGGCGCAGAGCGCAAGAGGGGTGCGCACGGCAGGATTCAGGAGCGCGATGCTTGAAGCCGGGCAATCAGATTGCTGACCTGCGCGCGCGTTTCCTCAAGGGGCAGGCCGGTGTCGATCACATGATCGGCGCGTTCGCGCTTCTGCTCATCGGGCACTTGCAGGCCGAGGATATGTTCGAATTTCTCCGGTGTCATGCCCGCTCGTGCGAGCACGCGCGCGCGCTGTGCCTGCGCCGGGGCAGAGACGACGACGACCGTGTCCACGCCCGCTTGCCCGCCATGCTCCAACAGCAAGGGGATATCGAACACGAGGAGCGGGCTTGCCGCGTGCGTCTTAAGAAACGCCGCGCGCCGGGCCGCGACCGCCGGGTGGACGATCGCCTCGAGCCGGGCGAGCTTTTCTGGATCGGCAAACACCAGCTGGCCCAGCGCGTCGCGGTCCACTCCCTCGGGCCCGGTCGATCCGGGAAACGCCGCTTCGATCGCTGCGATCAGCTCGCCGCCCGGCCCCTGCATTGCGCGCACCTGCGCATCCGCATCGAACACCGGTACACCTGCCTCGGCAAACATCGCGGCGACGGTCGATTTGCCCATCCCGATAGAGCCGGTCAGCCCGATGATGAGCGGCGGATCGGTCATGCGCGCAGCGCGCTTTCGAGTTCGCGATCATATTCGCGCGGAGCAGGCATGCCATAGAATCTCTCGAACGCATACGCGGCCTGGCCGATCAGCATGGCAAGCCCGTTGATGGTCTCCAAGCCGGCGGCCCGCGCGCATTCAAGGAAGGGCGTTTCCACCGGATCGGTAACGATATCGTAGACGATGCTGCCGGGGGGAGCGTGGCTGAAATCGAAGGCCAGTTCGGCTTGCCCGCGCATGCCCAGTGCCGAAGCGTTGACGATGAGATCGAGGCAACCCGCGCGATCGTCGAACGCGAAATCGGTGGGATGCGCGAAATGATCGAGCGCAACGACATGATGTTCGCCGCCAGGGGCGAGCTCATCGAGCATGGCGCGCGCCTTGGCTGGATCGCGCCCCGCCAGCACCAGCGTGAAGCCTTCATCGGCCAGCGCCACCACGATCGCCCGCGCCGCTCCGCCCGTGCCGATGATGCGCGCCATGCGATAATAGTGCATTTGCGCCAGATGGGCGCGCAGCGGTTCGAGAAAACCGGGCGCATCGGTGTTGTAGGCGGTGAGCCCTGCCTGGCCGGGCACGACCGTGTTGGCCGCACCGATGCGCTGCGCTATCGGATCGGCCTGATCGGCGGCAGAAAGTGCGCTCTGCTTGTGCGGCATGGTGACATTGCAGCCGCGCCAGTCCGGATCGCTGCTGGCTTCGCGCAAAAAACGCGCGACTTCGCCCTCAACCACTCGCTGCGCGGTGTAATCGCCTTCGAGCCCGCGTTTCTCGAGCCAGAAACGATGGATCAGGGGCGATTTGGATTGCGCGATCGGATCGCCGATCACCTGGGCATAAGGGATCTGGTTCATTGCACAGCGTTCATGCGAGAAGCACGCCTTCTTCGCGCAGCGCGCCCAGCAGCGGGATGAGCGGCATACCAAGGATTGTGGACTGATCCCCCTCGATCCGCTCGAACAGCTGGACACCCATCGCCTCGATGCGAAAGACACCGACACAGGCAGCCACAGCGGGCCATTCCGCAGCAAGATACTGCTCGATGAAAGCATCCGACAATTCGCGAACATGAAGCCGCGCGCACGCAGCCTCCGCCCAGATGCACGCATCGCCGCGCACGAGCGCAGCGGCGCTGTGCAATTCGAGCATTTTGCCTGAAAAACACCGCAAATGCTCGGCGGCATTCGCCCGCGAGGCCGGCTTGTCGAACCGCTCGCCCTCGACCACGACCAGCGAATCGCTCCCCAGAACCAGCCGCGAGCGATCGCGCTGTGCGATATGCGCCGCCTTCGCGACGCTCAGCGCCTCGGCGATCTCGGCCGGGCCCGCGCCCTTCAGCGAGGCTTCGATTTCGCGTTCATCAATCGCAGCGGGCTGTGCCTCGAAGGCAATCCCGGCGGCATCGAGCAGTGTCCGGCGCGAGGCCGATTTCGAGGCAAGAACAAGCGGCGCGATCATATCGGCTTGGCCACCCCGTCGATCGGCTTGTCCTTGCGCTTGCGCTCCTGCACCAGCCGGATGATCGCCGCGGCGCTCTCCTCGATCGAACGGCGGGTGACATCGATGACAGGCCAGCCATTATCGGCAAACATCCGACGGGCGAATTGCAGCTCTTCCTTGACCTGCTCATTATCAACATAGGAAGTCTCGGTTCCCTTGTTGAGCGAAAGCAGCCGGTTGCGCCTGATCTGGACAAGCCGTTCGGGCGCGGTCGTCAGCCCGACGACCAGCGGGTTCCTCAGGCCGAACAGGCTGGGCGGCGGCGGGCTTTCGACCACCAGCGGAATATTCGCCACCTTGTATCCGCGATTGGCGAGGTAGATGCTGGTCGGCGTCTTCGAGCTGCGCGACACCCCGGCGAGCACGATATCGGCCTCCTCCCAGTCCTCGTGGCCGATGCCATCATCATGCGCGATCGTATACTGGATCGCATCGACCCGCTTGAAATAGGCATCGTCCATCGAATGCTGGCGCCCCGGGCGGCCATGGGCTTCCTGGCCGAGCTGCGATTCGAGCGCTGCAGTTACCTGATCGAGCACCGCGACGGCGGGCAAGCCGAGATGGCGACAATGCTCTTCGAGCCGATTGCGGGTCTCGGGATTGACCAGCGTGTAGAAAACAAGCCCCGGATTGTCCGCCAGATCGCTGACGATCCGGTCAAGATGGGCTCGCGAACGCACCATCGGCCAGAAATAGCGACTGACATGCGGATCGTCGAACTGCGCGAGCGCCGCCTTGGCGATCATTTCGAGCGTTTCGCCGGTCGAATCCGAAACGAGGTGGAGGTTCAGTCGATTCATGAGGTCGCTGGGGCAGCCTTCGCGTGCTTGTGGAAACCTGGGGGCATAAACCACGGGACGGATGGGTCGACAAGCGGGGGAGACAAATTCCTGCCCGTTACCGCGCTGCCAGACCAGCGAATTGTCGACATGCCAAAGCGGCTGTGAACAGGTTGCGGGCAGTGGGGACATCTTTCGATTGACGCGGCGCACAAGCCGGAGTCGCACTTGTGTTTCGAAAGGCTGGCATGCTGGGGGAAAATCCGGCACAGGCGCGTCATGCCCAATTTCCACAGGGCCAACTCAAACCATCATCTCTTTATAATTATATTAAAATTGATTTAAGGAACGCGCATGCCTGGTCCTCTGCTCGAAACCCTGAAAGGCGCAAAGCTGCCCGTCGCGCCCGTCTGGCTCATGCGTCAGGCCGGGCGATATCTCCCGGAATACCGCGAATTGCGAGCGGAGAAGGGCGGTTTTCTCGAGCTGGTCTATGACAGCGAAGCGGCAGCCGAGATCACGGTGCAGCCGATCCGGCGTTTCGCTTTTGACGGGGCGATTCTGTTTTCCGATATCCTCATCGTGCCGCATGCAATGGGGCAGGGGCTTGCCTTCATGGCAGGCGAGGGGCCCAAGCTGAGCCCGACATTGCTTGAGGCCGAGCTGGGCGAGTTTGCAGCGGCCCATGAGCGCTTCGATCCGATTTACGAGACGGTCCGGCGCACGCGGAAGATGATCGCACCCGAAGTGACGATGCTGGGCTTTGCCGGATCGCCGTGGACGGTTGCGACCTACATGATTGCGGGCGAAGGCTCGAAGGATCAGGGCCCGGCCCGGCTCCTCGCCTATCGCGATCCTGTGCGCATGCAGGCAATCCTCGATGCGATCGGCGAGATCTCGATCACCTATCTGCGCGGCCAGATCGATGCCGGCGCCGAAGCGGTGCAATTGTTCGACAGCTGGTCGGGCAGCCTTGCGCCGGACGAGTTCGAGCGCTGGGTCATCGCGCCCAATGCAAAGATCACGGCGGCGATCAAGGCATCGCATCCCGATGTGCCAGTGATCGGTTTTCCGAAGGGGGCGGGCGCCAAACTGCCGGCCTATGCGCGCGAGACCGGGGTCGATGCGGTGGGCCTCGATGAGACGCTCGATCCGGCCTGGGCGCATGCATCTCTGCCCGCAGGCATGCCGGTGCAGGGCAATCTCGATCCGCTGTTGGTCGAGGCAGGCGGTGCGCAGCTTGCGCCGCGCTGCCGCGCAATCCTCGATGCGTTCGAGGATCGTCCGCACATCTTCAATCTGGGCCATGGGATCGGGCAGCACACGCCGATCGCCCATGTCGAGGAACTGCTCGCCGCAGTGCGTGCGGGCCGATAGGAAAGACCCATGCAAAGCACCGTTCTCGCGATCTATCCCTGGCTTGTGGCGGGCCATGTCATCTTCATGGTGTTCTGGCTTGCCGGGCTGTTCATGCTCCCGCGCCAGTGTATCTACATGCTCGATGCAGCGCCTGGTTCGGCCGAGGAAGAGAAATGGGCCCATCGTATGGGCTTGTTGCGCAGGATCATTCTGACGCCGAGCCTGATTGTCGTCTGGGTGCTTGGTCTGCTGCAGGCCTGGGCGATGGGCTATTTCAGCGAGGGCTGGCTGCACATCAAGATAACCCTCGTCGTGCTGCTGAGCGGATATCACGGCTGGCTGGTGGCGCAGACGAAGAAGATGGCAAAGGGGCAAAGGCCGCTTTCGGAAAAGCGCATCCGCATGATTGGCGAAGTCCCCGGCCTGCTGCTCGTGCTGATCGTGGTGCTGGTCTATGTGCGCCCGATCTGAGGCGCCGCGCATGGCACCTCGATAATCCTGATTGACCGGACGCGCAGCTCGCTTTATTTCCGCGATGAATTTCCGGTTCGGTCCGCGCGGTTCTCGCGCGGTGCTTCTCCAGCTTTCTCCAAGCCCAGCACTGTCTCGTCCAACAGGCAGCGCGCCTCGTCCTCGCGAGGTATCAAGCGGCCGGCTCCCTCGCCGTGCTTCCCTCAGGGAGGCGCGCCTGACACTCTAATGAACTGCCCAGAAAAACAATGCATCTCAAAGACTTGAAAGAAAAAACCCCGGCTGATCTCGTGCAGATGGCAGAGGAATTAGGGGTTGAGGGCGCGTCGACCATGCGCCGGCAGGATCTGCTTTTCAGCATTCTTCGCGAACTCGCCGAGGATGAGGAATACGAAGAGAAGATCATGGGCATCGGCACGATCGAAGTGCTGCAGGATGGCTTTGGCTTCCTGCGCTCGCCCGAAGCGAATTATCTTGCCGGGCCCGATGATATCTATGTCTCGCCCAACCAGATCCGAAAATGGGGCCTTCGCACTGGCGATACCGTCGAGGGCGAGATCCGCGCCCCGCGCGATGGCGAACGGTATTTTGCGCTGACCAATCTGAGCGCGGTCAATTTCGAGGATCCCGAAGCGGTCCGGATGCGCACGAATTTTGACAATCTCACACCGCTCTATCCGGACAAGAAGCTCTCGCTCGACACGCATGATCCGACGGTCAAGGACAAGTCGGCACGTGTGATCGACATCATCGCGCCGCAGGGCAAGGGCCAGCGCGCGCTGATCGTCGCCCCGCCGCGCACCGGCAAGACGGTGCTGCTTCAGAACATCGCCAAGGCGATCACGGACAATCATCCAGAGGTGTTCCTGCTCGTCCTGCTGGTCGATGAACGGCCCGAGGAGGTGACCGACATGCAGCGCTCGGTGAAAGGCGAAGTGATCTCCTCGACCTTCGATGAGCCGGCCAACCGCCACGTGCAGGTCGCTGAGATGGTGATCGAGAAGGCGAAGCGCCTTGTCGAGCACAAGCATGATGTTGTGATCCTGCTCGATTCGATCACGCGGCTTGGCCGGGCCTACAACACCGTGGTGCCCTCTTCGGGCAAGGTGCTGACCGGCGGCGTCGATGCCAACGCGCTCCAGCGGCCGAAGCGTTTCTTCGGTGCGGCGCGCAACATCGAGGAGGGCGGCAGTCTCTCGATTATCGCCACCGCGCTGATTGACACGGGCAGTCGCATGGACGAGGTGATTTTCGAGGAATTCAAGGGCACCGGCAACTCGGAAATCGTGCTTGATCGCAAGGTCTCCGACAAGCGCATCTTCCCTGCGCTCGATGTCGGCAAATCCGGTACGCGCAAGGAAGAATTGCTCGTCGAGAAGGACAAGCTCTCCAAAATGTGGGTGCTGCGTCGCATCCTGATGCAGATGGGCACCGTAGATGCGATGGAATTCCTCCTCGACAAGATGAAGGATTCCAAGACCAACGAAGATTTCTTCGACACGATGAACCAGTGATCAGCCAGTATCTCTACATCAGCACAGCCCCCGATCTTTCGCGTGACCAGGTCACCCGCATCCTGGAAGCGAGCGCGCTCAACAATGCCGCGCGCAGCGTAACCGGGCTGTTGCTTTACAATGGGCGCAATTTTCTCCAGTTGCTCGAGGGCGAGGAAGATACGCTATCGGCCTTGATGGACCGGATCGGGGATGATCCGCGACACAGCGGCGTATCGATGATCGATCGCATGACGGTCGATGAAAGAGCCTGCCCCGATTGGGCGATGAAGCGCATTGCTATCAACCAGAATGTCGATCAGCGCCGCGCCGAACTCGACGAGCAATTGCCCGGCGGGCTCAGCCCGGAGCATCGCAGGATCATCATGAATTTCGCGGTCCTCAATTGATGTGATCGAGAGGGCGGCGTGCTGTCCGCCCTGTCGATCCGGCGATCAATAGGCGTCAGGCGCGTCGACCGCGAGATGCCGCGAGAAGAAGGCGGCGGTGCGACCATCAGCAATATTGGCGGCATTCTCATCCCGGCGCTTGCCGATTTCGGTCGCAAAGCCGTGGTCGAGACCTTCGTAATCGTGCAGCGTGACCCGTGGGTGATCCTCGAGCCCTTCGTGCATTGCCTTCTGTGTCGCCTTGTCGACGAAACCGTCCTCGGTCGGGATATGCAGCATCAGTGGATGCGAGATCGCTTCCTTTTCGCCCAGCAGTCCATCGATCCCCACGCCATAATAACCGACCGACGCATCGATATTGGTGCGCGCTGCGGTCATGAAGGCGAGGCGCCCACCGAGGCAATATCCGACACAGCCGACCTTCCTGATGCCTTCCTTGTCGTGCAGATGGTTGATCGTGGCCTGGATATCGCGAATACCTGTGTCCTGATCAAACTGGCCCATCCAGTCGAGCGCCTGCTGGAATTCTGCTGCGACATCGGGATCGAGCTCGATGCCGGGCTTCATCCGCCAGAAAAGATCGGGCGCGATGGCGAGATATCCTTCGGCGGCGAACTTGTCGCATTTCTGGCGGATGCCCTGATTGACCCCGAAGATCTCCTGAATGACGATGATCGCGGCTTTGGGCGCTGTTGCCGGGCGCGCAACATAGGCTGCGAAGCTGGTATCATCCTCGAGGGTGGCGATTGTCACGGTCTCGGTCATTCCTGTCCTATCCTTCTGGCTTGTCACTATCCGCGCGTCTCCATTGCACAAATGGGCGGGCAGTCCCAAATGGCAAATGCACGAGTTACGCCATGGTTGCGATGGACGGAGAGATGGCCGATGAAGATCAATATTGAAATCGAGTGCACGCCCGAGGAGGCCCGCAGCTTCATGGGATTGCCCGATGTGACTCAGGCCAATTCGATCTACATGGAGAACATCGCCAAGGCGATGCGCGGAGCGAGCAGCCCCGATCAGATGCGCGAGTATGCCGAGAGCCTGGCGCCGATGGGCGAGATGGGGCTGAAGCTGTTCCAGAGCTTTGTCGAGGGCGGGATGCGCAGCGCGGGGCGCAGCAATCGTCGCGACGATGAGGATGAAAGCGCGGTCTAGGCCAGCGGCGCGGACGCTGTGTTTCACGTGAAACAGACTTGATGGCGGAGCAGACCATCTTTGCCCTGTCGAGCGGGACGGGGCCATGTGCGGTCGGCGTTATCCGGGTGAGTGGTCCGGATGCCCGATTGGCGGCTTACGCGCTTGCAGGGAAACTGCCCGAGCCGCGCCGACAGTCGCTGCGGACACTGCACGACAAGCATGGCAAAGCGCTCGATACGGCGATCGTGGTCTGGCTGCCGGGACCGGCCACGGCGACGGGTGAGGATTGCGCGGAGTTTCATTGCCATGGCGGGCGCGCGGTCATTCGCGCGGTCGAAGCGTCGCTCGGAGCGATTGCGGGCCTGCGGCCGGCAGAGCCCGGTGAGTTTACCCGTCGTGCCTTTGCCAATGGGCGGATGGATCTGGCGCAGGCAGAAGGGCTCGCCGACCTGCTGTCAGCAGAAACCGAGCTCCAGCGCCAGGCAGCGCTTGCCTATGTCGAGGGCTCGGTCTCCGCGCAGTTCGAGCAATGGCGCAAGACGGTATTGGGATTGAGCGCGCAGGTCGAAGCCGAGCTTGATTTCGGCGGTGAGGACGATGTGGGCGCAAGCGGCGGGGTGGATCGGAAAGGTCTCGCCGCAGAGATTGCGCAATTGAGGTCGGAAATTGCCGGCTGGCTCGCACGGCCGCATGCCGAAAAGCTCGGGGAGGGATTTCGTGTGGTGCTCGCCGGGCCTCCCAATGCCGGCAAATCGACGCTGTTCAATGCGCTGGTCGAGAGCGAGGCGGCGATCACCTCGGCGATCGCCGGGACAACGCGCGATTCGATCGAGCGCAGCGTCGCGATTGACGGCGTCCCGCTGACTTTTGTCGATACGGCCGGGCTCAGGGCTGAAGGGTTCGATGCGATCGAAGCGATCGGAATCGATCGCGCGCGTGCGCAGCTTGCACGGGCGGATCTGGTGCTCTGGCTCGGTCCGCAAGGCGAGGGCCCTGCGGGCGCGTGGGAAATCGCCGCGCGCGCGGATGCTGAGGATTTCGTATCCAAACCGGCTGCGAGGCTAACCGTTTCGGCGAAGAGCGGCGCGGGCATGGAGAACCTCAGGGCTGCGGTGTTGAACGCGGCGCGCAGCGCGATGCCCAAGCCGGGCGAGGCGGCGCTCAATGCCCGGCAGCGCGGACATGTGGGCGAGCTGGCGCGCGCGCTGGAGGCGGGATGGGCGCTCGAAGACCCGTTGCTCCTCGCTGAAGAATTGCGCCGCGCCCGGCTCGCGCTTGATCGTCTGATTGGCCGGGCAACGACCGAGGACATGCTCGATGCCCTGTTCGGGCGGTTCTGCATTGGCAAATAGGCGGCCCGCCGCTTGTCCGAGATGTTCCACGTGAAACAGCTTTGACGGATGGCAGGTCGCGTCCTATCTGGCGCCCATGCATGAGTTCGATGTCCTGGTGATCGGCGGCGGGCACGCTGGTGTGGAGGCGGCCTGCGCTGCGGCGCGCATGGGTGCGCGCACCGCCCTTGTCAGCTTCGATTTCGGCGCGGTTGGCGCGATGAGCTGCAATCCCGCGATTGGCGGCCTCGGCAAGGGGCATCTGGTCTGCGAAGTCGATGCGCTCGACGGCGTGCTGGGCCGCGCCGCCGATGCGGGCGCAATCCACTACCGGATGCTCAATCGCTCAAAGGGCAGCGCAGTTTGGGGCCCGCGGGTTCAGGCCGATCGCGTGCTGTTCAAGGCCAAGGTGCAGGAGATCGTGCGCGGGCAGAGCAATCTGACGCTGATCCAAGGCGAGGCAGCCAGCCTCGTTCTAAAGGGCGGTGCGGTTCGCGGTCTCGCGCTTGCCGATGGCACCGTGCTGAGCGCGGGGCGGGTGATTGCGTGCACCGGGACCTTCCTGGGCGGCATTCTTTATCGCGGAGAGGAGCGGTTCGAGGGCGGACGGATCGGCGAGAATGCGGCGACGCGCCTTGCTCAGCAATTGCGCGAGGCAAAGCTTCCGATGGCGCGGCTCAAGACCGGGACGCCGCCGCGGATCGATGGTCGCACAATCAATTGGGCAATCCTCGAAGAACAGCCTTCGGACACCGACGGATGGACGATGTCAGCGATGAATGCGAGCCGGGCCAATCCGCAGATCTTCTGCGCGATCACACGGACTAGTGCGCGCGCACACGACGCGATCCGCGCTAATCTCCATCGCTCGCCGCTTTTCTCGGGCGCGATCGGGGCGGCAGGCCCGCGCTATTGCCCCTCGATCGAGGACAAGATCCACCGCTTCGGCGATCGCGACGGGCATCAGGTCTTTCTCGAACCCGAAGGGCTGACGACCCATCTCGTTTATCCCAACGGGATCAGCACGTCGCTGCCGGCGGACGTGCAGAGCGAGATGGTGCGCGCAATGAAGGGGCTCGAAGCCGCCGAAATCGTCGAACCGGGCTATGCCGTCGAATATGATCATATCGATCCTCGCGCGCTCACGAGCGGACTGGAAGTGCGCGCCATCCCTGGACTGTATTGCGCGGGTCAGATCAACGGGACGACCGGCTATGAAGAGGCTGCGGCGCAAGGGTTGGTTGCAGGGTTGGCCGCAGCGGGGGCCGCACTAGGCAAGCAGCCCGTGCGGCTGGATCGCGCCAATTCCTATATCGCCGTGATGATCGATGATCTCACGGTGCAGGGGGTTAGCGAGCCCTACCGGATGCTGACAGCGCGCGCGGAATATCGCTTGCGGCTGCGCGCAAACAATGCCTCGACCCGGCTGACGCGGCTGGGCATCGAAGCGGGCTGTGTCTTGGACGAACGGCGCGCATGGTTTGAGCGCCGCGAGGAGCGCAAGGACGCGATCGAAGTCGCGTTTGCCAGCAAGGTGCCGGCGCGCGCGCTGGCAAAGCGGGGGCTCAAGGTGCGCCGCGATGGTGGCGATAAGCCGCTCGGCGAATGGCTGCGGCATGATGGGATCGATCTGGCCGCGCTCGATCCGTGGCTTGGCGACACGGTCGCGCTCGATCCCGCATTGGCGCAGGAGATGGCGGAGGATGCGCTGTATGAGCCCTATCTTGCGCGGCAGGAGGCAGAATTGCGCGATCTGCGCGCAAGCGAGGCCCTGCCGCTGGCGCCAGATTTTCCATATGCTGACATTCCGGGCCTTTCCAACGAAATGGTCGAGCGCCTGAGCGCCGCCGCGCCTGCTACACTCGCTGCTGCAGGCCGAGTGCCGGGCATAACTCCTGCGGCCATGGCGGCTCTGCTGGTGCATGCGCGTCGCCGCCAGGAACAGCGCGCAGCGTGAGCGCAGACAACACCGCCGATCCCGCAATCCTGACGAGCGAAACACAGGCGCGCGATTATGTCAGGACATGGGCCGATCCTGCCGCGCTGGAGCGGCTCGAGCGGTTCGCTACGCTCCTGATCGAGGAGAATCAGCGCCAGAACCTCATTTCCAGGCCCTCGGAGAAAGCGCTCTGGCTGCGTCACTTTGCTGATAGCACGCAGCTGCTCGGGCATGTTCCACGTGAAACATGGGGCCGCCTCGCTCGTAACCCCTGGCTTGATCTCGGCACGGGCGCGGGGTTTCCGGGCCTCGTCATCGCTATCCTGCGCTCGGATATCGAAATGCGGTTGGTCGAATCGCGGTCTCGTCGGGTGGAATTTCTCGAACATTGTGTTGCAAGGCTCGGTCTGGCGAATTGCGCGGTTTTCGGTGAGCGTCTCGAGCGGATCGCGCCGTTCCCCGCAGCGGTCATTTCCGCGCGTGCGTTTGCACCGCTCGAAAAGCTCCTCCGCTTATCCGCACCCTTCTCCACAAAGGACACGAGCTTTCTCTTGCCCAAAGGGCGCTCGGCGGCGCACGAATTGGGCAAGCAGAAAAAAGCGATTCGCGCCATGTTTCACGTGGAACATTCATTGACCGATCGCGATGCAGGGATCATCGTTACGTCGCGATCCCGATGAGGCGCACGGCAACAACGCCCGGTTGCTTGCGCCAGATCGAGCGGTAAGCCCTCGTTTCGGCTGGCGGCCCGCGAGCAGACACCAAGCGTCAGGGGCCAGGAAAGGAACCAGCATGCTGACCATAGCCATTGCCAATCAGAAAGGGGGCGTGGGCAAGACCACGACCGCCATCAATGTCGCCACAGCGATGGCGGCGACCGGTTGGCGGACCCTGCTGATCGACCTCGATCCCCAGGGCAATGCCTCAACCGGGCTCGGAGTGGGTTCAGCGGCGCGCGATCTGAGCAGTTACGATCTGCTGGTCGGAGATGCCACGATTGCCGATGTGATTGCCCAGACGACCATTCCCGGACTCGAAATGGTCCCCGCGACGGTGGATCTGAGCGGCGCCGAGGTCGAACTCGTGTCCGCCGAAGAGCGCACAGCGCGGCTCAGCTCGGCGCTGGCGCGACATGCCGGCCATGATATCTGTTTCATCGATTGCCCGCCTTCGCTCGGGCTTCTCACGCTCAACGCGCTGTGTGCGGCGGACAGCATCCTGGTGCCGCTGCAGTGCGAATTCTTCGCGCTCGAAGGCCTCAGCCAGCTTCTCCAGACGGTCGATCTGGTCCAGCAGCGGTTCAATCCCTCGCTCGATATCATCGGCGTTGCACTGACGATGTATGATCGGCGCAACCGCCTGACCGACCAGGTCTCCGATGATGTGCGCGACTGTCTGGGCAAGCTCGTGTTTGAAACCGTCATCCCGCGCAATGTACGGCTTTCAGAAGCACCCAGCCATGGCCTCCCTGCGCTCGTCTATGATCATAGCTGTACGGGCAGCCGGGCCTATATCTCGCTTGCGCGCGAGTTGATCGGCCGATTTCCCCCCGAAAGGCAGGCGGCATGAGCCAGGGTCCGTCTGATCCGATCCGGTTTTCAGTCCCGCAGCGACCTGCGGGCGAGCGCAAGGGGCGCAAGCTGGGCAAGGGGCTGGGCGCGCTGATGGGAGAGGCCAAGCGCGAAGAGCCGCTGGTGCGCACTGAAGGCGAGGGCGACGAGCCCGCTCATGGGGCGACTGCTTCGGGGCCTTCTCCATTGAAAAACCTCGCAATTTCGTCGATCGAGCCGCTTCCTGGCAATCCGCGCAAGCATTTCGACGAGGATGCGCTTGACGAACTCGCGGCCTCGATCGCGACGCGCGGCGTGATCCAGCCTGTGATCGTGCGGCCTATTGAAGGCGGGCGGTATCAACTTGTGGCGGGCGAGCGGCGCTGGCGTGCCGCGCAGAAGGCGCGGCTTCATGAATTGCCGGCATTGGTGCGCGATCTGGATGAGCGCGAAGTCATGGCGCTGGCGCTGATCGAGAACCTGCAGCGCGAGGATCTGAATCCGGTTGAAGAGGCGCGGGCATATCACCGCCTGGCTGAAGAAGAGGGCATGACACAGGCCGAGATCGCCCGCATGGTCGAGAAATCGCGCAGCCATGTCGCCAATCTCCAGCGTCTGCTCGCACTGCCGGGCGCGGTGCTCGATCTGGTCGAGAGTGGGCGGCTTTCGATGGGGCATGCCCGCGCGCTGATCGGGCAGGATGATGCAGAGAGCTTGGCCCGGAGGGCGGTGAACGATAATCTCTCTGTTCGTGAGATCGAGAAACTCGTGCGCAAGATGGCGCAATCGATCCGCGCGGATGGCCCTGGCACAGGGCCTGACGAGGGCGCGGGCGCTCGCGGCAGGGCAGGGCGGGGCGAGCCTGATGCCGATATTCTCGCGGTTCAGCGCCATCTGGAGGAGTTTCTCGGGATGCCGGTGCAGATCAAGGCCGACAGCGATCCTTCGACCGGCATGGTCATGATTCGCTACAAGACGCTCGATCAGCTCGATCTTGTATGCCAGCGCTTGACCGGGGGCGATATCTGACCGCCTCGCGTTAAGCGCAATTGCGCGGCGAAAAAAATCTGAAAACTACGCCAAATCAGGTGTTTAATTGCACTAACAGGCAATCCCTAAACGCGCGTTAACCATAACAGAAAACGAAACCTGAACTCAGTGGTTCTACGCATTGCCGTGATCGGAACTGACAATCCGTTCAACCGCCATGCCAGAAGCGCTCGCGTCAAAGGTGTGGCTGCTCGATTTCAGACCACAGTTTTACGAGGACCACATATGACCAAGACCATTCGCATCGGTGCAGCCGCGATCGCCATGTTCGCCGCCATGGGCATGAGCACCGCCGCCCAGGCCGACACCGCTTCGGCTGATGCAACTGCCGAGGTGCTTCAGCCGCTCACCCTCCTGCTTGACGACGGCACCCTCGACTTCGGATCGATCGTTGTGGATGGTGCAGATACGCTCACGCTCACGCCAGACAACACGATGGACTGCGCGAACAAGAACGTCGTGTGTGTCGGTACTACGGCCGTCCCGACCTTCTCGGTTGAAGGAACCGGCAACAAGGACATCACGATCAACCTGCCCACGACCGATGTCGAACTGGTCGTCCAGGGCGGCGCATCGGGCGTTCCGGAGCAGGTTCTCACCCTCAACAACTTCACCACGAACACCCAGATCAACAATGCGCCGGGCGTCACGCTCGATGGCTCGGGCGAAGCGCTCTTCAGCGTTGGTGCAACGCTGAATATCGGTGCGACCCAGGAAGCCGGCATCTATGAAGGCCAGTTCAACGTCGACGTGGAGTATCAGTAAGCCTCACTAACCAGAGCCCGAAGCGTTTTGCCTAGCGCTTCATAATCCGGCCTGGCCTCGAAGACCGCTCCTCCCCCGCCTCGGGGAGGGGCGGTCTTTTGCGTTGGGGCTCCGTCGCGATCCTGATTGTCCGGCGGACTTTAGCGATTGTTAACCATCTCGATTTACCAAGATGCGTAACACTACGGAGAAGCGCACCCGCCTGGCGGAGCCTTCTCGATCGAAGGAGTTCGTCACCGCCATGCTTGCTTTCAAAACGCCGCTTGCTCGCCTTGCGATCGCTATTCTCGCCCTTCCCTGCAGCTTGCTTCTGCCCGCAGCGCCTGCAGTAGCCCAGGGTGATCTCCTGATCGCGCCGACCCGCGTCATCCTCGATGGGCGTCGCGGAACGCAAGTGATCCTTAGCAATATCGGTTCGGAAGAGGCAACTTACCGCGTCGGGCTCGAACTGCGTCGCATGCTCGAAAATGGCCGCCTTGTGCCGGTCGAGGAGGGCGAAGCGAGCGAAGCGGAAGCCGCTGCGCTCGAGATGATCCGCTATGCGCCGCGCCGCATCACCCTGCCGCCGGGCCAACCGCAGGCGGTGAGGCTCGCGGCGCGACCTGGCGCGGATCTGCCCGATGGGGAATACCGGGTCCACATGTCGTTCAAGGCAATTCCCAAGCCGCGCGAGGTAACCCAGCCACAAACCGATGCTGACGGCGTGCAGATCAAATTGATCCCGATCTATGGCGTCACGATTCCGATCATCGTGCGTCATGGAAAGGTGAGCGCACAGGTTGCGATCAATCAGCCCCGCGTTGTTGCAGGGGATGACGGGCCCGAACTCGCGCTCACGCTGAGCCGATCGGGCGATAGCTCGACCTATGGCGAACTGCGTGTCACCAAGCCTGGCAGCGAAGAGCCGCTCGTCCTTAGCCGAGGCCTCGCGGTGTACACCGATATTGCGAGCCGCGAAGTGCGCATCCCGCTCAGCGAAGAGCAGGCTGCGAACCTCACCGGACAGCTGCGTTTCGAATATCGCGAAATGCCCGAGGCGGGCGGCGGCGTCATCGCTGCGGTGGACGCGCTGGTTGGCTGATCGGCCGCAAGCCCTGGCGCGCAATCGCCCGGGTCACGCGCGCACCGGGTCTGAAACTCGTGCTCAACGCCATCCCTCAGCTCCAAAGCATAGCCACCGCAATTGCCGCTGCGCTGTTGCTGGTGGCAGGGACAGGCGAAGCGAGGGCGCAGCCGAAGACGGCAGACACGGTGACGCCATCAGATCGGACCTGGCAGGCCAGTGATGATGATTTCCTGTTTCTCCAACTCGTCATCAAGCAATACAAGCTCACCTTTGATGTGCGTGGATACCGCACAGACAAGGGCGTGTGTCTTGATCTCGCCGATGTGATCCAGTCGCTTGATCTGCCGATCCGGATCGACAAGAAGTCGCGCCGCGCAACCGGATGGCTCTTCGCCGAGGACCAGGAATTCACGCTCGATCGCGACAACGATTCGGTCCAGACGCCAAACATCAACAATCAACCGCGCCGGGCCCCGGTGGCCGGTGATATTTACGATACGCCAGAAGGTTGGTGCGTCGATACCGATGCCTATTCGCGGTGGTTTGGCGTCACCTTCACGCCCGATCTCTATAACGCTATCGTCCGGCTCGAATCCGACGTCGATCTGCCGTTCATGCAGGCGATCGAACGCCGCAATCGCGCAGCTCGGCTGACCAAGAAGCGTGCAACGTTCGATCTGTCCAAATTCCCGAGCCAGGAGATGGAATACCGCACCTGGCGCGATCCCTCGGTCGATATCGTGGCGCGCACCGGCGCGCGGATCGGGAATGGCAGCGACCGGGTGAACGCGCGGCTCGAATTCTATGCCGTGGGCGAGGCGCTGGGCGCGAGCTATTTCGCGCGGGTCGGCACGAATGATGAGCTCGCGCCGCAATCATTGCGTGTACGGGCCTATCGCAATGATCCCGATGGTGGGCTGCTCGGCCCGCTCGCCGCGACCCAGATTGCCGCCGGCGATGTTGAAACGCTGGCCGGGCAGTTGACCGGCCAGACCGCCATCGGCCGGGGCGCCTTCATCAGCAACCGCCCGCTTGGCCAGGCATCGCGCTTCTCGGCCACAAGCCTGCGCGGGGTTTTGCCTGGGGGCTGGGATGCAGAACTCTATCGCAACGGACAGCTGATCGCCTTCCAGAACGATCGCGGCGATGGACGCTACGAATTCATCGAGATCGATCTCTTCTTCGGTCGCAACGATCTCGAGGTCGTCCTTTATGGGCCGCAGGGTCAGATCCGGCGCGAACGCTCCTCAATCCCGGTCGGGCTCAACCAGATCGAGCCGGGGCAGACCTATTACTGGGCCGGATTTGTCCAAAGCGATCGTGACCTAATCCAGATCACCGACGAGCTGGCGACACGGCCGCAGGAATGGCGCTGGGGAGTGGGTGTCGAGCGCGGTCTGGACAAGCGCACCAGCGTTGCCATCGGCGCGCAATCGATCTTCTTCCTGGACAGGCGCCGCACTTATGCAGAGGCCGCGCTGGCTCGTACCATTGGCCCGATGCAGCTCGCGCTTGCCGGGGCGCACGAGTTTGGTGCGGGCAGCGTCGCCGAGTTCAACCTGCTTGGTGAGCTCGGCGGCTTCAATATCGGTGCCAACGCGCTCATGACGTTCGGTGATTTCGCGAGCGAATTCGTCCAGCCCGAAATCGACATGCGGGCCGGCCTCACCTTCGACACGTCGCTGAGGTTCGGAAAGTTCACCCTGCCAATCCAGGGCAATTTCAATCACATTCAACAAAGGGACGGGACCAGCCTCAACGAAGTGCTTGTCACGACCTCGGTGACGGCGGGCCGCGTCGCGCTGTCGGCGCAACTCGCCCACGAAGAGGAGTTACCGGGAGAGAACCGCGCCCCGCGCAGCGACACTCGCCTGCGTCTGCTCGCCAACACCCGAATGGGCACGCTCAGACTGCGCGGCAATGCTACATTTCTTCTGAGCGGGGACCGTGCCGGCTTCGAGACGGCGGTGGTCCGGGCCGACAAGGCGCTGAGCGATCGCGCCGAATTGCAGGGCCAGCTTGAATACACGGCACAGACCGACGAATTCCGCGCAACAGCCGGTTACACCCGCCGGTTTGAGCGGTTCTCCCTGAGGGGCGATGGCTTCCTGACAACGCGCGGCGGGTTCGGAGCGAATGTCCAGGTGGCCTTCAGCCTCGGCCCTGATCCGGTCGGCGGCGGAATCCGCATGACCGAAGCCAGGCTCGCGCGCAACGGGCAGGCCGCAGTCACCGTGTTCCGCGATGACAACGGCAATGGTCTGCACGATCCAGGCGAAGGCTACATCCGCGATGCCGCCATCGATACCGGGCTGCGCACCAGCGAGCGGACCACCGACGCCAACGGCCGCGTCATGGTCGATGATCTCCAGCCCTTCAGAGCCGTGCTGGTCGGTGTGGATGAAAGCTCGCTCGCTGATCCGTTTCTTGCGCCGGCGAGCAAGGGGATCGTCGTTACCCCGCGCCCCGGCGTGATCGCCGAGCTGCAATTGCCGGTTGCGCCCACCGGGGAGATCGAGGGGCTGCTGCTCGCATCAACCGGTGTCGAACAACCCGGCGTGTTGCTGCAGCTCGTTGACGAGCGGGGCGACGAGATCGCGCGGACCATCAGCGAATTCGATGGGTTCTTCCTGTTCGAACGGGTGCCCTATGGCCGCTATCGCTTGCGCGTGGGTGAAGAGGCGGCGCGCTCGCTCGAGGTTAAGGAGAGCCTGCGGGCGGGGGATGCGCCGATTCTGCTCAACCGGGATGAGGACATCATTCGTCTCGGGCCGATCAAGCTGCGCGATCTTGATGAGGCACAGCCCCAGCCCGATCCCAGGACCGACGATCTCGCGTCAGGGCGCTCGCTCTCCTCGGCGCCAGCAGCCCTGCCCGATTAAAACCACGCATGGCCGAATCCGGAAGGGCGCGTTGGCTAGTTCTTGATCATCTTGGGCGAGGGCGCCACCTGCCGCACCGGAAACGGCTCTGCAACAGGGCGCGGGATCGAACGCGCTGCGGGCACCATTTCTTCGCGCACCGTCTCGCGCACAATCACGCGCTGTTGCTGCATCGTCTGAACCGGCACAAGCACCGTCTGCGGCGGCTGGACATAGCCATAACTATGAGCGGGTGCGTAGCTATAGGCGCTGGCATAGGCGGGCGGCGCATATCCCTGATAGGCATAACCCGGCGCCGGGATGGTCCGCGAGGCGATGCGCGCCGGAGCGGCCTGCACCGGGATGGCGCTGGGCTGGGCGAGATAGCCTTCGAGCACATCTTCGCAATCGTAGCGATCGCGGTCGCGCCCGTCTGCGACGGCATTGCCCGTGGCCACGCCCGCAAGCCCGCCGACGCCCGCACCAATCAACGTTCCAGCGAGGCGATTGCCGCCCGCAATCCTGTTGCCGATGATCCCGCCACCGATCGCGCCGATCAGCCCGCCGATCACGCCTGCTCTCTCCTTGCGGCTCAAACCCTCGGTCCGGCGGCGGCATTCCGCGAGCCAGCTCGCCCGGTCGAACACGGCTGGTGCGGGGGCATAGGCAATCGGCGCATATTGCACCGGAGCGTATTGAACCGGCGCATAGCCATAGGTCGATTGCTCGCCGGTCTGGTATTGCGTCGGTCCAGCTTGCTCCGGCGCGCTTGCCGTAATCCGCCGTGTCCGGGTAACTGTTTCGACCCCGTCTTCGCCCACCGTGGTTGTCGTCGTCTCGCTGGTGGCCGGGAGCGAGCGATATTCAGGCGGAAGCGTCTGCACGTCCTGCGAAGACATCGGCGCCCGATCGAGCGGCTGGACCACAGCCGGACCGCCAACACTCGGCAATTCGGGCAAGGGGGGCATCTCATCCGTTTGCGCAAAGGCGGGCGCGGCGAGCGCCAGCACTGCTGCGGCGATGCTCGGGCCGAGCACCCTTCTGGCGGTTGCGGAATTGCGAGTGCGGATGGGCTGCATAGTGGTATCCCCGGATCATGGGGCCGCGCGGCGCGCAGCTGTTAGGAGTCTGTTAGACAGAGGTCTATCATTGCGCGGGCTCTTGATCCAAGCGGTCTTGCGCGGCCTGTCTCGTTTCGGGGCGGGCGTAGGGGTCAGTCTTGCCGCCTGGCCCGGCGGGGCGAGCCGACCGCGCGCGATCAGACGCGATCCGCAAGCAGCCGCGCAAGCTGCTCCACTCCCGCCGCATCCTCGCCAGAGAAACGCGCTGCGAGCGGGCTATCGAGATCGATCAACCCGGCCACCGCGCCATAGCGAAGGATCGGCACGACAAGCTCGGACCGGCTTGCGGCATCGCAGGCTATATGGCCGGGAAAGGCGTGCACATCCTCGACCAGCTGGGTCGACTTCGTCTCCGCCGCCGTCCCACACACGCCTTGTCCGAAGGGGATCCGGATACACGCCGGGCGTCCGACGAAGGGCCCGAGGACAAGCTCGTTGTGCTCGCCAGCCTTGTCCCTTCCAACGCGATAGAACCCGGCCCAGTTGAGATCCGGGACGAACTCCCACAGCAGTGCTGCGACATTCGCCATATTGGCCACCGGATCGGGCTCGTCGCCGGTGAGCGCATCAGCCGCTTCACACAACTGGCGATAGCGTTCGGCAGGCTCACAATCCTCGGCTGGTCTGAAATCAAACATCGTGCAATCATCCTCGCGCGCGCCGCTTCGGCTTCTCCGGGCTCGCTTTGCAATATTGCGGCGGGCGCGGCGCTCTTCTATCGCAGACTTATGGATATCCTTCGCAAGCTCGCAATCGGTTTGGCCGTCTTTGTCGTGATTATCGCCGGCGCGCTGTTTTTCGTGACGCGCGGCGACGAGGCCGAATTGCCCGTTTCCGAAGTTGCGGGCACGGAGCCGATCCTTATCGAGCCCGATCCCGAATCCATCCCCACGATCCAGATCGCCAAGCCGGTCGGCTGGCCCGAAGGCGAACAGCCCGAAGCCGCCGCCGGGCTCGCGGTCAACCGGTTTGCCGAAGGACTCGATCATCCGCGCGTGCTCTATGCGCTGCCCAACGGCGATATCCTCGTCACCCTGACGCGCGCGCCGGCCAAGCCCGAAGCCAGCGACAGCGGGATCATGGCGACGATCCGCTCTTGGGTTGAAGATTTCCTGATGAGCGAAGCGGGAGCGTCCGGTAAATCCGCCAACGAGATCGTTCTGCTGCGCGATGCCGATGGCGATGGCGTTGCCGAAATCCGGCAAACCATCCTGAGCGAAGGGCTCGATTCGCCCTCGGGGATGAGCTGGCAAGATGGCACGCTCTATGTCGCGAACCACGACGCGGTGCTCGCCTTCGACTATGGACTCGGGAGCGATGCGGTGACTTCAACACCGACCAAGCTGATGGATCTCCCGCCGGGCGGCGGCCATTGGATGCGCAATCTCGAAGTGCATCCCGATGGTGATCGGTTCTATGTCGCGGTCGGTTCGGTCAGCAATATTGGCGATCAGGGGATGGAGATCGAGGCCGGGCGCGCGATGATCTGGGAATACGATCTCGAAGCGGGCCGCCAGCGCCAGTTCGCCGCGGGGCTGCGCAATCCCAACGGGCTCGATTTCAGCCCCTGGACCGGCGAATTGTGGACCACTGTCAACGAGCGCGACATGCTCGGGTCGGACCTCGTGCCCGATTATCTCACCAACGTGCCCGTCGGCGCGCAATATGGTTGGCCATGGTTATACTATAAGGACAATATCGATCGCCGGGTGAAAGCGCCGATGCCCGCCTATATCATGGAATACACTCGTCGGCCCGAATATGCGCTCGGCCCGCATGTCGCCGCGCTCGGCCTCGTGTTTTCGCGCGAGGGGCATAGGATGGGCGATGCCTTTTCGAGCGGGGCCTTCATCGCGCGCCATGGCTCGTGGAACCGCAAGCCGCCCTCGGGCTACGACGTGGTCTATGTCGAATTCGACGGGCGCGGCAATCCGGTGGGCAAGCCTGCGCCCGTGCTGACCGGGTTCCTAAAGGACGATGGCACGACGCGTGGCCGCCCGACCTGGGTCGAGTGGGCCGACGACGGCTCGCTGCTGGTCTCCGACGATACGGCGGGGATCATCTGGCGCGCGCAGTCACCCGGCGCCGAGCCGGGTCCGGCGATCGCGCGGATCACCAGCGAACGCCTTCCGCCACCACGCGAATTGCGCGATCCGCGTGCGACTTTCGAGGAGGATTACCTGCGCCGCCAGGCCGGGCAGGCAATCGATTAGTCCGGCGTGAGCGCGATGCCCGCACGCCCGGCCAATTCGACCGCGAATTGCCAAGCTGTGCGCCCCGAACGATTGCCCCGCGCAATCGCCCAGGCCAGCGCTTCCTCTTCATCCACGACAAGCCCTGCAGGCTCGGTGTAGCTGCGCAGGATGGCGAGATAATCCGCGCGGTCACACGGGTGAAAGGCGAGCGTGAGCCCGAAGCGATCCGCGAGCGCGAGCGCATCGTCGCGTGCATCGCGCTCGTGCAACGCCTCGCTCTCCCCATCGGCGCGCCGGGCGATGATCGAGCGCTGATTGGCCGTCACCGCGATGCGCACATTGGCAGGCCGCGCGCGCAGCCCGCCATCGAGCACGCTGCGCAGCGCAAGCACATCCGCCTGTTGGCCTTCGCCAAATCCGAGATCGTCGATGAACAAGACCACACCGCAGGACTGGCGTTCGAGTGCGGCATACAGCGTGGGCACGCTCCCCAGCGCCCCCGGCAGGACTTGCACCAGCAGCAGCGCTCCGGGGCGAGCGCTGCCAATCTGAGCCGCGATCCCCCGGATCAGCGCCGACTTGCCCATTCCGCGCGCGCCCCACAGCAGCATGTCGTGCGCCTCCGCGCCATCTGCCAGGCGCGTAATGTTCTCCAACGCCGCCGTCTTTTGCTGATCTATCCCTCGCAAACGCGCGAGCGGCGGGGCATCGATCCGCTCGATGGCATGCGCCGCGACCCCGTCCCAAACGAAGGCGGGCGCGCTGGTCCAGTCAATCGCTGCGGGCGCGGGCGGGGCGAGCCGTTCGAGCGCGGCCGCAATCCGCGCCAGGGCATCTTCAGGCGCGTCCATCCGCGCTCTCAGCCCGCGAGCTTGTCCGCAGGCAGCGAATAGAGCCCGTCCGCCCCCGCGATCGCGCCCGCCTTGAGCCCGAGAGCCTCGGGCACGATGCGATCGAGGAAGAAACGCGTGGTCACCGGCTTGGTCTGCGCGAGCGAGGGGGCCGCGCCGCGCGCAACCGCCTCGGCCTGCCGATTCAGCTGCCATCCGGCGACCGCGACGGCGGCCATGGTGCACAAGGCAGTGCTTCCGGCGAGCCGATCATCGAGGCTCGCTTCGTCGCGCATCCACCGGGCGATATCGGCGCATTCGTTTGCGAGCGCGGCGAGCAGCTTCTCGCCCGTTGCTTCGCGCGCGATGTCCTCGAATAGTCCGATCATCGCCTCGCCGCCTTCGAGCCCGAGCTTGCGGGTGACGAGATCGGCGGCCTGAATGCCGTTTGTGCCCTCATAGATCGGCGCGATGCGCGAATCGCGCCAGTGCTGCGCGGCGCCCGTTTCCTCGACGAAGCCCATTCCGCCATGGACCTGAATGCCGATCCCGGCGACCTCGACGCCGACATCGGTGCCCCAGGCCTTGATCAGCGGAACGAGAATTTCCGCCCGCGCCTTTGCGGCCCCATCGCCAATCGCCGCCCGATCGACCTGCCCTGCGGTATAGTAGAGCAGGGCGCGCACACCTTCGGTGAGCGCCTTCATCCGCACGATCATGCGCCGCACATCGGGATGCTCGATGATCGCGACTGGCGTCTTGTCGGGCGCACCGGCGCGGGCGGACTGGATGCGGTCGGTCGCATAGGCAATCGCCTGCTGGGTCGCGCGTTCGGCGATCTGGGCGCCCTGATTGCCCACGTTGATCCGTGCGTTGTTCATCATGGTGAACATCGCGGCGAGCCCGCGATTCTCGTCGCCCACCAGCTCGCCGATACACTCGCCATTGTCGCCATAGGACATGACGCATGTTGGCGAGGCGTTGATGCCGAGCTTGTGCTCGAGGCTGACACAGCGCAGATCGTTGTGCGGCCCGAGCGATCCATCGTCCTTCACGTGATATTTCGGCACGAGGAACAGCGAGATCCCGCGCGAACCCTCAGGTGCCCCCGGGAGGCGAGCAAGGACGAGGTGGATGATGTTTTCGGCAAGGTCATGTTCGCCCCAGGTGATGTAGATCTTCTGCCCCGCGATGCGATACTTGCCAGCATGTTCGCCTGACGTAATCGGCTCGGCCGTCGAGCGCAGCGCGCCAACATCGCTTCCCGCTGCCGGCTCGGTCAGATTCATCGTGCCCGACCATTTGCCGCTCACGAGATCGGGGAGGTATTTTGCCTGCTGGTCGTTTGATCCATGATGCTCGAGCGCCTCGATCGCGCCGACCGAAAGCATCGGCAGCAAGGTGAAAGCCATGTTGGCCGCGCCCAGATTCTCGAGCACGTTGCACGCCATCGTGAAGGGCAGGCCCTGGCCGCCAAACTCGGCTGGGCTCGCAATCGCATTCCAGCCCTGTTCGACATAGGCGGCATAGGCGCTCTCGAACCCTTCGGGCAGGCGCACCACGCCATTTTCGAGCCGCGCGCCTTCCAGATCGCCCGCCCGGTTGAGCGGAGCGAATTCCCCAGCGGCGAACTGGCCCACACCCTCGACGATCGCTTCGACCAGATCGGGCTCGGCATGGGCGAACCTGTCCGATCGCGCGAGCTCCTCGATCCCGGCATTGATCCTGATGGCGAGAAGCTGGTCCTGCGTCGGCGGCGTATAGGCGTTCACGGCGTATCGATCCCTTTGAAGAGGCTTGCGATGAGAGGAGCGGGCGAGGCAAGCTTGGCTTTGCGTCGCCTCACCTATACCGCATGGGCCATGCGCGACAAGATCAATACCCGGCTCAGGCTTGCAGATCGTTCAGGGCTCGATGAGGCGGCTGCAACCCTTGAGGCGGGCGGTCTGGTCGCGGTGCCAACCGAGACTGTCTATGGGCTTGCCGCGCGCGCGGACAATGATGCAGCGATCGAGCGGATCTATGCCGCCAAGGGGCGACCTTCGTTCAACCCGCTGATCGTGCACGTGCGGGATCTTGCCCATGCGCAAGAGCTTGCACACTTCCCGCCGCTCGCGCTTCGTCTGGCGCAGGCGCACTGGCCCGGCCCGCTCACGCTCGTGCTGGAGCGCCGCCAAGGCGCGAATGTCGCGCAGGCGATCACTGCGGGCTTGCCCACGATTGCGCTGCGCTGCCCCGCCCATCGTGTGATGGCCGAGTTGCTCAGCCTGGTCCCGTTTGCCCTCGCGGCGCCGTCTGCCAATCGGAGCGGTTCGATCAGCCCCACCAGCGCGCAGCACGTGGTCGCCTCGCTCGAGGGTCGGATCGAGATGGTGCTCGATGCCGGCACGCCGTGCGAAGCCGGTCTTGAATCGACCATCCTCGCCATTCGCGCGGATAACAGCTGGGAGGAATTGCGCCCTGGGCCGCTCGATCCCCGGGCGCTCGTTGCCTCTGCTGAGAATGCGCGGCGCGAAGCCCCGCAGAATGCTGCGATCGGCGAGGCGTCACGGATCGAGGCGCCGGGCCAGCTTTCCAGCCACTATGCCCCAGGCAAGCCGATGCGGCTGGGCGCAAGGGAGGCGCGCGGTGACGAGTTTCACATCGGCTTTGGAGCCATTGCGGGGGATTTCAATCTCTCGCCCCAGGCCGACCTCGCGCAGGCCGCCGCCCAGCTTTACGAGGCGCTTCATCGCGCAGCCGCCGATCCGCGCCCGACCATTGCCGTCGCTCCCATGCCCACGGAAGGGATCGGGCGAGCGATCAACGACCGTCTGAAGCGCGCGGCGCACCCGCCCGATTAACCGTTCGGTTCGGCGGGAATCTTCGGGATCAGGCGCTGCATTTCGGCATGGGTTTCGCGCGCTCGGATGCACTGGCGGCGATCGCCCTCGCGGCAATTCTTGAGCTCTTCCTCGTAGCGGCGCTGAAGCTTGCCGAGCTTTTCCTCGCGCTTGCGGATTTCGCGCCCGCGTTTCTCGTCGGCTTCGGATTGGCTCGTCGTCGCCAGATCGACGCCCTTGCTGACGACCTTGACCGGCGCTGTCACAATGGCAGCGGCGGTTCGCGCGACGCAGCCGGGCAAAGCGAGGCTGGAAAATCCAAGCAGCAGGGCAAGGGAGACAGAGCGGGCCATGCGGCCACTCTCTCCGCTCGCGCCTGCCATGGCAACCAAATTTGCGCGGCTGTGCCCTGGGAGAGCGTCAGTCCGCGTCTTCTGTTGGCTCCGGTGCTGCCGCGCTCCTTGCAGGCTTGCAGGTGAGCGTGCCCGAACCGACCGAAGAGACGCTGCATGTCGCGCTGCCGCTGACGATTACATCGCCCGATCCGGCGATCGAGGCTTCGACGCTTCCATCCGAAGCCAGCTCGACATCTCCCGAGCCAGCGATCGACACTTCGACCTTATCGGCGGTCAGTTCAGCGAGTTCCACATCGCCCGATCCCGCAACGCTCACCTCGAGGACCGCCGCCCGGCCCGCGCCGGTGGCCGTGCCCGATCCGCCGATATTGACCTCGAGCCGATCCGCATCGATCGCGGCGACTTTGATCGAGCCCGAACCGGCAATGTCGAGCTCCGCCGATTTAGCGAGGACCGGCGCTGTAATGCTGCCGCTTCCGGCCACGGCGATCTCGCGCGGCGGGGGCATGGTCACGCGGATGGTGGCCCGCGATCGACCGTTTGATGAGCCATCCTCGCGGCCGATCGCGAGATCGTCTCCGTCAAGCTCGAATCGAACCTTGTCCGCCGCCTCGCGATCGCCTTCAACCCTGATATCGAGGCGCTCGCCTTCGCTCAGGATGACCTCATCGGGCCCGATCAGCGAAATCGCTGTGGGAGCAGAGCCGCTCATGTCGAGCTCCGCCAGCCGCACGCCGTCCGAAAGCCCGCTCGACTCGATGTCCATATAGGCGCACCCGCTTAGCAGGCCGGCGGCTGCGAGCGTTGCGGCTCGTGTTGCTAAACGTTTGAAGTGCTGGGCGAGCATTGTGCGATCCTCCTCCGCGATCCATTAGTGTGTTGGCGTTATAATACAGCACGGGGCAGCTTACAACCCCTGAAGCGCCCGCGCCGCCCGGATCGCCAGAACAAAAGGGCCGCTGCAATCCTTCCGGAAAGCAGCGGCCCATTTGTGGTTAATAAATTCCTGTCTCGGCGATCAGCCCTCGTCGGCGTCCTCGTAATATTGCGGGGCATGTTCGCGCAGGACGGTCAGGATCTTCTCGAGCGCGGCGGGCTCGTCGGTCTCTTCCATTGCGGCGAGCTCACGTGCGAGGCGGCTCGAGGCAGCCTCGAAGATCTGCCGCTCCGAATAGCTCTGCTCGGGCTGGTCCTCGGGGCGGAACAGATCGCGCGTCACTTCAGCGATCGAGACAAGATCGCCGGAATTGATCTTGGCTTCATATTCCTGGGCCCGGCGCGACCACATCGTGCGCTTGACCTTGGGCTTGCCCTTCAGGGTTTCCATTGCTTCCTTGAGGGTCTTGTCCGAGGAAAGCTTGCGCATCCCGTTCGATTCGACCTTGTTGAATGGCACGCGCAAGGTCATGCGTTCTTTCTCGAACCGCAGCACATAAAGATCGAGCGGCATGCCCGCGATCTCATCCTTTTGAACTTCGATCACCCGGCCAACGCCGTGCTTGGGGTAAACAACATAATCGCCGACCGTGAAGGCATTTGCGGACGAAGCCATTCGAATTCCTTTCGTTCTATTACCGTGAAAGCGAACAGGCGAGCGCCAGGTCAAGGGTCGCTTCTGCAAGGAGAAACGCGTGTGCCGGAGAGGCCGCCCGCTCCAAGAGATGCACGTTGCAAGAGATGACGATGCAGGCGCAAAGCTGCGGCGCCGCGCACCAGACCCATGCCTTTGTCGCTTTTGGTAAGAGGCCTTTCTTCTTCTTTCCTGTCCAAGGCCGCGACCAAGCGGAAGGACTGCTCTATTATATAACAGCTTCGCAACAAAATTGCGAGTCAGTTATGTTGCAATGCATCAGATTGGGTCATCGCGATGACGCATCCGGGCCCTCGCCCTCAGCGATCGCTGCGGCGAGAGGCGCACCCATCATTCGCAAGGAAACACCGCGGCAGAACTGGGCTCGCGGTGCCCATACCGATGAGCCCTCAAGGGCCGGATCATGATCCTCGTGGTTCCCGAGCAGGAGAGGCCAAAAGCGGCTGCGCGAACGCCTCCGGCCCGTTCGTTCGGCTCAATCAGCTCGGCTCAATCGCCTTCGCCCGGTTCGGGGCTGAAATATTTCTCGAACTTGTCCTTCTGGCCCTTGAAGTCGTCCGCATCCTCGGGCGGGGTCTTCTGGCTGGTAATATTGGGCCATTCGGCCGAGAACTTGGTGTTGAGCTCGAGCCATTTCTCAAGCCCATCCTCGGTATCGGGAAGGATCGCCTCGGCCGGACATTCAGGCTCGCACACACCGCAATCGATGCACTCGCTGGGATTGATGACCAGCATGTTCTCGCCTTCATAGAAGCAATCAACCGGGCAAACCTCGACACAATCGGTGTATTTGCACTTGATGCAATCATCGGTGACGACGTAGGTCATTTTTAAGCTTTCATCCCAAAGGTGAGTTCAGGCCCGATCAAGCATCCGGACCAAGTGTAAGCGCAGCCTGACACGCCGCAGCGCGGCGCTGCTATGGCAAACTGGCAAGGCGGGTCAAGCTAATGCCGTGTCAGTTCCCGATAAAAAGACGGCGCGAGGGCCGGTGAGACCCGCCGCGGAGGCAGCGAAACCACTTCGACCACCCGCACCTCGCCCCCGACAAGCAGCGTGAGCACGTCTCCGATAGCCACATTCTCGCTCACGCGCTGCACAGGTTTTCTATTGCGCCGCAAAGCATGGCCCTCGATCATGGAGCGCGCGATAGAGCGGGTCCTGGCAAAGCGCAGATAGACGAGCAAGCGATCGATCCTGATACTATCGCACGGCATCTCGCTCATCGCTCAGGCCAGCCTATCAAAGCTCGATGGCGCGGACGCCTCATTTGCGCAACAGATCGGCCAGAGCATCGAAAGCGCCGCCGGCGCGCGCAGGGCCTGTATCGTGCGCGGCAGGGGGCTTGGCCGGACGCCCCGGCTTGCGAGAACCAGGCGGCTTGCGCGTTTCGCCCTTGCCGCCCTTTGCGTTGCCCTTCTTGGCCGGTTTGGCCCCCTTGCCATCCCCGCGCGGCCGACCCTTCCCGCGTTGAGAGAGATCGCGCCCTCTCGGGCGATGATCGGCGCGCCGCGGTCGCCAGGTCCACAAATCGGGCGCGGCTGGCCCCGGAGCCCCTTCGGCAAGCGCCCGCGCCCGGTGCAGCCGGAAACCGGCGCTCCCGAGCAGGCGGCGGGCGTTCTCCTCATGCAGCCCGATCGAGACCGCGAGCGAGAGATCGAGCCGGAAGCGCGCATTGCGGGCGCCCGGCGAGGATGCAGGCGGCTTGCGCTTTCTCGAACGCTTCGCCGCAGGCTCGGCGGGCCCTGCCTCGGGATCGGGCGGGGGCGACGGCGCGGCAGGACTATCCGGCGTTTGGGATGCTGGAACTGCCTCGCCAGCCTGTGCTTCCGGCTTTTCCGGGGCTGGCCCCTGGGTCTCGCTAGGCGCATCCTGCGCGACTTGCAGATCTGTTGCAGGCTGGGCGGCGACGCGCGCGGGCTTCTGCGTCGCCCGGGCGCGCGTCTCGAAGGCGCTACGCAGGATCTTTTCGGCAAGGTCGACCCGGATCAGCTGTTCGCCGGCGGGACGATAGCCTGCGGGCAAGCGGTCGCTCGCCGCGATTACGGGGCGCATCGCCTCCTCGAGCGGGCGCTTGTCGAGCCCGAGTGCGCGCAGCAGCCGCCGCGGCGCCGGTTTGAGCAGCGGGGCGGCAAAGATATCGAGCGCGCCAAATGTCACCCCGAGCTTGCGCAGGAAGGGCCGCATTTCCTTGGGCAGATGTTCGAGCCCGGCCTTTTCGCGGCTCACCACGCCGCGCGCCTCGATCAGCGTGATGATGAGCGCGCGCGCCTCGCTGCCCGCCTCGGGATCGCGCGCAGCTGCGGCGAGCTTGCGCAGGGGTTCGAGCGGTTCGAGTTGCTTCTCCAGCCATTCGCCAAGGCCCTTCTCGAGCGAGGCGCGCGGTCCCTCGGGCAGCAGCGCAATCTCACGGGCGAGCGCAAGCCGGGGGCTGGCAAAATTATCGGGCATGGTGATCTCGGCGAGGGCGCGGCCCTGCCAGCTGATCGCTCCATTCTCGATCTCGAGTTCGGCGAGCCCTTCGGTGAGCAGCCATTGCGCGCGCTGGGTCAGGAGGCCGGGCAGCGCCTTCTCACCGGCGGCCAGCAGCATCTTGCGATCCGCCACCCCGGCGGCGGGGTCAACCACGAAGCGAAACCCGTCGAGCCGCCCGATCACTTCGCCTTCGACCGTGAGGCGCTGATCGGGCTCGAGCGTCACAGGCAGGGCGTTGGCATCGGCTCCCAGGGATTTCATCAAGATCGTCGTCCTCCGGTTGACAAATCGCTCGGTCAGCCGCGCATGGAGCGCATCGGAAAGCCTCGCTTCGACGCTGCGCGCCCGCGCAGCCATTTCATCGCGCGCCAGAACCCAATCGGGCCGCTGGCAAATATACGCCCACGAACGGATCGCCGCGATCCGCCCTTGCAGCGTATCGATCCCGCCGCCGGTGTGGTCAAGCTCCGCGATCCGCGCGGCGACGAAATCCGCGCCGAGATAGCCGCCTTTGAGATCATCCCACAGCCGCGCGACGAAGCGGGCATGCGGATCGAGCCCCACCTGCCGGAAATCGGGCAGCGAACACGCCTCCCAGAACCGCCGGACCGCGCCCGCGCCGCGGATCTCCTGCGCGAATGGCTCACTCGAAAGCCGCTTGAGCACCGCGAGATCGATCGCTTCGGGCGCAGGCCTGAGCGCCTCATGATGCGGGCTCTGCTCGAGATCGGCAATCAGCGCATCGAGGCTGTCAAAGCGCGGTTCCGCCTCGCGCCAGTAGAGCTTGGTGAGCGGGGCGAAGGTGTGCTCTTCGATCGCGTAGATTTCCTCCTCGGTGAATTCGAGCGGCGCGCCGGTGCGCGATCCCCCGCCGGTGAGCGTGCCGAAAGAGCCATCGCGGTGGTGGCGCCCGGCGCGACCGGCGATCTGCGCCATTTCCGCCGGTGTCAGGCGCCGCTTGCGCTTCCCGTCGAATTTGCTGAGCGCGGCGAAGGCAACATGGTTGAGATCGAGATTGAGCCCCATTCCGATCGCATCGGTCGCCACGATATAATCGACATCGCCATTCTGAAACAGCTCGACCTGCTTGTTGCGTGTCTCGGGCGAAAGCGCCCCCATGACCACCGCCGCGCCGCCGCGAAACCGTCGGAGCGCCTCGGCCATGGCGTAAACCTGTTCAACCGAGAAGGCCACGACAGCGCTGCGCGGCATCAGCCGCGAAAGCTTGGCGCTGCCCGCGTGCGTGAGCGTGGAAAAGCGCGGGCGCTCGATCAGCTCGGCGCCGGGGATGAGCGTCTCGACCAATGGGCGCAGCGTCGCTGAACCCAGGATCATCGTCTCGTCGCGGCCGCGCGCATGCAGCAGGCGATCGGTGAAGATATGCCCGCGCTCCGGATCTGCGCCGATCTGCGCTTCATCGAGCGCAACGAAGGAATGCCCCCCGCCAAGCCGGTCCATCGCTTCGGCGGTGCAGCAGAAATAGCGTGCGCCCGGCGGCTCGATCCGCTGCTCGCCCGTGATCAGCGCCACTGCATCATCGCCCTTTATCGCGCGCACCCGGTCATAGACTTCGCGCGCAAGCAGGCGCAGCGGGAAGCCGATCATCCCGCTCGAATGCGCGCACATGCGCTCGATCGCGAGATGGGTCTTGCCGGTATTGGTCGGCCCCAGCACCGCCTTGACGTGGCCGCGCCCGCGTCCGTGCGCGCCGTCGCCACGGCGCTCGCTTGTCCTGTCTTGCACTGTAGCCGGAGGGGAAGTCACACCTGGCCTTGTGTCAGGCTTGGCCCCGCTCGGCAAGCTGCGCCAGGGCGTCCTGTGACTTGACCGGCCTATGCGAAAATCCCTATTTACGCTGCCGATCCTGCGAATGCCTCGGGACCAATGCTTAAGGTCGTCTTTACCATAAGTCGGATAGGGTTGAGCGATGGGCGGCACACAGCAAGCAGCGCAACATGAGCGATCCCTTGCAACGGCCAGAGCAGACCAGCCGATGGAGCATACATTTTTGCATCGCCCACGCGATCCTGACGAAGCCCCAGCGGACCTTGATCAAAGGCGCCCCGAACCGCGCGCGGTGGCGCTTGTCTTTCGCAATGCCCGCGAGAATGACGAGGTGTTCCGCGCGCCGTCGCGCCGGCGTCAGGTGCTCGGTCGGGTCGAGGGCTTTTCGGCACGCTATGACGAATGGAAACTGGCTGCCGGGCAATGGTTTGACCGGCTCGATCTGACCCCGGACCTGGCCGAGAATATCGGCAGTCGCCGCTGGTTTCGCGGGCTCGCCACCATGCTGGGGCTGGGCGCCTTTGCACTGATGTTCTGGCCCGACATCACCCCCCTCGAAGCGCATGCCGCGATGCCGCAAGGCCCTGAGATCCGTGACGAGTTTCGCAGCCAGGCGATCATGCCGCTCGCGCTTGGCGCGGATACCGGCCGCCGCATGGCGCCGACCGAGGCGGTGATCCCGCTGGCCGATGCGCCCGAACGGCCTCGGATTGAACTGGTTACGACGCTTGGCCCGGGCGACAGCTTCGTGAGCATGCTGCGGCGCGCCGGCGTCTCTGTCTCGGATATCGACCGGGCGAGCGCGCTCATTGCGCAGGCGATGCCGATCAGCGAGATCGCGCCCGGCACGCAGATGGATATCGTCCTGGGCAGACGCCCCGCGCAGAGCGCGCCGCGTCCGCTCGATGAACTGGCCTTTCGCGCGCGGTTCGATCTTGCGCTCGAGATCGGGCGCGAAGGCGCGGATGAACTGGGCAATCCGCGCGGCGCGCTGGCGCTCACACGCAAGCTGATCGAGGTCGATGATACACCCCTGCGACTGCGCGGCCGCGTGGGATCGAGCCTGTATCGCTCGATGCGTCAGGCGGGCGTTCCGGCGAGCGCGGTGCAAGATTATCTTAAGGCGATCGACGATCATATCGATCTCGACAGCGAAGTGCGCTCTTCGGATCAGTTCGACATTATCCTCGCCTATCGCCGCGCGGCAACCGGCGAGCGGCAGGCAGGTCAGCTTCTTTATGCCGCGATCGAGCGTGGCGGCGAGCCCGAAGCGCAGCTGATGCGCTGGGGCAGGGACGGGCGCTTTTATGAGGCTTCAGGCGTGGGCGAACAGCGCGGCGGGCTGCTCGCGCCGGTGCCGGGTCCGATCTCGTCGGGCTATGGGCTGCGCCGCCACCCGATCCTGGGCTATCGCCGGATGCATGCGGGCATGGATTTTCGCGCGCGACATGGCACGCCGATCGTCGCGGTTACCGATGGCAGGGTGGTTTCGGCTGGGCGTGCGGGCGGCTGCGGAAATGCCGTCAAGCTTCAGCACGAGGGCGGGCTTGCGACGCGCTATTGCCACATGAGCCGGATGGCGGTCAGCCGCGGCCAGAACGTGCGGCGCGGACAGGTCATCGGCTATGTCGGTTCGACCGGGCTCTCGACCGGGCCGCACCTGCATTATGAAATGTATCGGGGCGGGCGGCACATCAATCCCGCTTCGGTGCAATATGTCACGCGCGCGCAATTGAGCGGCACCGAGCTGCTCGATTTCAAGCGACGATTGATCGAATTGCGCGAGGTGGAGCCAGGCGCTGCGCTTGCCGATCTGACGCCTTCGAGCCCGATTCCCGACGAGCCCGCGCGCGAGATCGAGCGGATCGCGGCGAGCCCGCTGCCGAACTGAGCGTCGCGCGATGCGCGGCATGCGCAGGCGCTTGCATCCGCTGATGATCTGACACACACAGCGGGCATGATCACGCCAAGCTATCCCAAGACCCGCCTGCGCCGCACCCGCGCCTCGAACTGGAGCCGGGCGCTGCATCGCGAAACCCTGCTCACGCCCGCCGACCTGATCTGGCCGCTTTTTATCACCGATGGCAGCGGGATCGAGGAGCCGATCGCAAGTCTGCCAGGCGTTTCGCGCTGGTCGCTCGATGGGATCGTCGCGCGCGCAAAGGAAGCGATGAGCCTCGGCGTGCCCGTTGTCGCGCTGTTCCCCAATACCCAGCCCGACCGCCGTTCCGACGATGGCGCCGAAGCGCTCAATCCTGATAATCTGATGTGCCGCGCGATCAAGGCGATCAAGGATGCCTGCGGCGAGGGTTTGGGCGTGCTCACCGATGTCGCGCTCGATCCCTATACCAGCCACGGCCAGGATGGGCTGCTCGACGAGCATGGCTATGTCGTCAACGATGCGACCGTCGCCGTGCTGGTCGATCAGGCGCTCAACCAGGCGCGCGCGGGAGCGGATATCATTGCCCCATCCGACATGATGGACGGGCGGATCGGCGCGATCCGCATGGCGCTCGAGATGGGCGAACATCACACTGTCCAGATCATGAGCTATGCCGCCAAATATGCGAGCGCCTTCTATGGCCCGTTTCGCGATGCAGTCGGCTCGGGCGGGCTCTTGAAGGGCGACAAGAAGAGCTACCAGATGGACCCGGCCAATGGCGACGAGGCGCTGCGCGAAGTCGCGCTCGACATTGCCGAAGGGGCAGACAGCGTGATGGTCAAGCCCGGCCTTGCCTATCTCGACATCATCTACCGGGTCCGCCAAGAATTCGGCGTGCCCGTCTTCGCCTATCAGGTGAGCGGCGAATACGCCATGATCGAGGCGGCGCAGTCAGTCGGTGCGGGCGACCGCGATGCTTTGCTGATGGAAAAGCTCCTCGCCTTCAAGCGCGCCGGGGCAAGCGGCGTGCTGACCTATCACGCGCCGGTTGCAGCCCGAATTCTCAATGGCTGACACTCGCACCGGCTTTTGCCACGAGACCGAGCGATTGATCCTTCGCGACTGGCGCGAGGAGGATTGGCCCGAGTTCTGGGCGGGGACCAACACCCCGGCGGTCATGCAGTATCTGGGCGGGGTCATGGACCCTGATGTCATGGCGGCGGCACGCGCCCGGCTGGAGGACTATCAGTCCCGGCACGGCCACACCTTCTGGGCGGTCGAAAGGCGCGAAGACGGGGCGATCCTCGGTTTTTGCGGGCTGAAGCGTTGCACCGACGAAGCGGGGCCTTTTGGCGAGATGGAAGTAGGCTGGCGACTGCGCGAAGACGCGTGGGGCAAGGGCTACGCCAAGGAGGCCGCCACCGCCTCGCTCGACCTCGCATTCGAGCGGTTCGGCGCCGCGCAGGTCTTCGCGCTGACGGTGAAAGGCAACACCGCGAGCTGGGGCTTGATGCTGCGGCTCGGAATGGAGCCTCGCCCCGAACTCGACTTTCCCGCGAGCCATTGGTCAGACGATCTGGGCCCGGTGATCGTCCATGCGATAACCCTCGAAACGTGGACGCAGCAGCGTGGATGACACCGTGCTGGAGACCGAACGGCTGATCCTGCGCCAGATCCGCACGGACGATCTCGATCCGCACATGGCGCTGCTCAACACGCCGGGGGTGATGCGCTATCTCGGCGGGGTTCAGCCGCGCAGCGTCATCGCCGCGAAGCATCAGGCCGCCCGCGAAGGTTTCGCCGCCGAGGGGTTCGGCTTCATGATCATGCAGGAGCGTGCGAGCGGGGAAATGGTCGGCCATTGCGGGCTGCGCCGGATCGTCCACTCGCTGGCGCCCAATCAGGGCGATCACGAAATCGGCTGGCTGGTGCGAGAGGATCGCTGGCGGCGGGGCTATGCGCTTGAGGCGATGCGCGCAGTGGTGGACTGGGCCTTCGCCGTGCATCACGCGCCGCATATCGTCGCCATGACGTGTCACGCAAATGAGGGAAGCTGGAGGTTGATGGAGAAGCTCGGTATGTGCCGACGCGCCGATCTCGCCTTTCATAACCCTGCAGACCCGCCCGACGAAAACCCGACCATCCAATACGCCATCAGCCGCGCAGAATGGGAGACCCAGCAATGACCACCCGCCCCGGCGTCAACATCATCGCCATCCACGGCAAGACCCCGAAGATCCACGAGACCGCCTTCATCGCGCCCGGCACCACGATTATCGGCGATGTCGAGATCGGGGCAGGTTCTTCGATCTGGTACAATTGCGTGCTGAGAGCGGATGTCTCGCGCATTCGCATCGGCGAGCGCACCAATGTCCAGGATGGCAGCGTGCTCCATTGCGACGGACCTTCGCCAAGCGATCCCGAAGGCTGCCCGCTCATCATTGGCGATGATGTGCTGATCGGCCACATGGCGATGGTTCACGGCTGCCGGATCGAGGATCGCGGCTTTGTCGGCCTTGGCGCGATTGCGATGAACAATGCCGTGATCGGCTCGGATGCGATGCTGGCAGCAGGCGCCATGCTCACCGAGCGCAAGATTATGGCCGAACGCGAGCTGTGGGCCGGGCGACCGGCGAAGAAACTGAAGGATCTCTCCGATGCTGCAATCGCCGGAATGAAGCTGGGCGTTGCGCATTATGCCGAAAATGCGAAACACCACGCGGATGCAGTAAGGGACGCGCTGTGATAAGCGCGCCCCTCAAAGAGATTGCAAATGCATTGCAGATTTTTACCGATCAGTAGACCCAGATCTCATAATCATAGTTCAGCGGCTGCGAGACGGTCCAGTAGCCTCTTCGTTCATCGAGGCTGACCCAGTCTGCCGGAATGAGCCGCTCGTCTTCGTCGAACAGGCTGTCATCATCGAACTCGACGACATAATGCGTCACCATCCCGTTATCGGGATCGAAGATGATATCGGAAATCTCCCGCATGCTCCCATCGGAGAACATCATGTTGCTTTCGATGATCCGGTTGACCAGCCGGTCATCGGCCTCGGCGCGTGTGATCTCGAGTTCGTTCTTGGCATAGGGCTCGGTGCCATCATCGATGGCGAGGTCAAGCCCGCCAACTGTCCCGGGCTCGATCGCGACATTGTCCCAGCGCACGAAGCCATCTTCATCGCCGAACGTCGAATAGGGATAGGGCACTTCATACAGGACGTATTCGATCCGCGTGCCGGTCGGGTCGAGAACGAGGTTCTGCACGTCGCCAATATGGTTGAAGCCATTGGTGACGTCCCCGCTCAGCATGCGTTCGGCGCTTGCGGTCTCGTTCATGATCGCCTCGTAACGCGCGCGGTCCTTCTCCCAGTCGGTTTGCGCCATGGCGGGCGAAGAGCCCAACGCTGTTGCGGCGAGTGCGGTTGCTAAAAAGCTGTTGATTTTCATATCATTTCCTCCATTTCTTCACATGGATTCAATGCATTGAATACAATCGCCGTTCCGGGTTTCCGCTGGCCAGTGCCTTGGCCGAGACGAGGCGGGCAGCTATCCGATTGACTTTTGCTCGCGGTTCAAGGGAGCGCTTTCAATCCTTGACCAGCGCGCGCAGGCTCTCGATCCGGTCCGCCTCGTGGACCGGCTTGTCCCAGCGGATGCGATGAATGCGCGGGAAGCGCATGGCCAGGCCAGACTTGTGGCGCTTTGAGGTGTGCACGCTGTCGAAAGCCACCTCAAAGACCAGCGTGCGCTCGACCTCGCGGACCGGGCCGAAGCGATTGACGGTGGTCTGGCGCACGAGCTTGTCGAGCTGCTTGAGTTCGGCATCGGTAAACCCCGAATAGGCCTTGCCCACCGGCAGCAGCTCCGCACCTTCATCCGGGTCGCCGTCCCAGCAGCCGAAGGTGTAATCGCTGTAGAAGCTCGAGCGTTTGCCTGACCCTCGCTGGGCATACATCAGGACGGCATCGATCAGCAGCGGATCGCGCTTCCACTTGTACCACAGGCCGACCTTGCGCCCGGCGATATAGGGGCTGTCGCGGCGCTTGAGCATCAGGCCTTCGATCGCAGCGTCGCGCGCGCTTTCGCGGATCGCGGCGAGATGGTTGAAATCGCGCGCCGCAACGAGAGTCGAAAGATCGAAATGGGTATCGGGCAGGCGCTCCATCAACGCCTCTAGCGCCGCGCGCCGCGCGGTCCAGGGCTGGGCGCGCATATCCTCGCCCTCGATGATCAGCGCATCGTAAAGCCGCACGAAGGCGGGCGCCTCGGTCAGCATTGCCTTCGAAACGGTCTTGCGCCCGAGCCGCTGCTGGAGCGCGTTGAAGCTCGCCGCGCCGCCTGTATCGCCGCCTTGGACATTGCCGCGCACCAGCAGTTCGCCATCGAGCACCGCATCCACCGGAAGCACGCCCAAGAGCTCGGGAAAGGTCGCCGAGATATCATCGCCCGAGCGCGAATAGAGCCGAGTCCGTGCCTCGCCATCCGCACCCGTCACGCGCACCAGCTGCACTCTGATCCCGTCCCATTTCCATTCCGCGGCATAATCGGCCAGATCGACCACAGTCTCCTCGAGCGGATGGGCAAGCATGAAGGGGCGAAAGCGCGGCATGCCCGAGACGTCGGGCGGATCGCCGCCGTTTGCGGCCCATTCGAAAAGGCTCGCATAAGGCGCCTCGAGCGCATGCCAGTATTCCTCGACCTCTTCGACCTTCACATCGAAGGCGAGCGCGAAAGCCGTCTTGGCAAGTCGCGCGGAAACGCCGATCCGCATGCCGCCTGTTGCCAGCTTGATCAGCGCGAAGCGGCCATTCGCATCGAGCCGGTCGAGCAGGCCGGGCAGCTCGCGCGGCGCGGCGGTGCGATTGAGCCCGGCGAGCTGGTCCACCACTTCGCTAAGGCTTGCGGGCTCTTCATCCTCGCCGTTGCTCTCGGGCCAGAGCAGGCTTGCAGTCTCCGCCGTATCGCCGACGAAATCGCGGCTCAGCGTCCACAGCACGGGATCGACCCTTTCCTTCATCAGGTTTCGGATCGTCGAACTCTTGACCGCCGGAAAATCGAGCTCTCCGGTCAGCGCGGCGAGTGCCCAGCCGCGATCGGGATCGGGCGAGGTTTGCAGATAGTCCGCTATGAGCGCCAGCTTGCGGTTGCGGCTGGTGGTGTAAACCAGCCGGTCCAGAAGGGCGGCGAAGGCTTTCATCGGGCCGCGCGCTTTCCCGGTTCATCTCGCTGACATGTGCGGGCTATAGAGGCGGCGCGTCCGTGTCCAAACACGACCCTCGAAATCACGCATACAAAGGACAAGCGCCGATGAGAAAACCCGCTTTTGCCGCAGCCATCCTCGCTGCGAGCACCCTCGCCATTGTTGCCCAGCCCGCTTTTGCACAGGAGACGATGGAGCCGATTGAGAAAACCGAAGGCACGCCCGCGCTTTCGATCGATTCGACCATCGAGGCGCTCATGGCCAACACGGCCTCCGCAGCGATCCTCGAGGAGCACTTTCCGGGCATTGGCGAGCATCCCGCCTATGATCAGTTCAAGACGATGAGCCTCGTCCAGCTTCAGCCCTGGTCGCAGGGCATGATCACCGATGAAAGCCTCGCCAAGGTCAAGGCCGAGCTCGAGGCAATGGCCAAGGCGTGAGTCAGACCTGAGCAATGCGGGATGGAAGAGCGCGCACTCACTCATCCTCGTCCTCCCGCCCGACCAGCGCCAGCGCCCGTGCGCGTCGCTGACCCAGCTCGCACCAGCGCAGCAAGGCTTCTTCGCGCCCGTGGGTGATCCACGTCTCGCGCGGATCGACCTCGTCGATCGTGCGCGTGAGCTCGTCCCAATCGGCATGATCGGAGATCACCAGCGGCAGCTCGACCCCGCGCTGGCGGGCGCGCTGACGCACCCGCATCCAGCCTGACGCCATCGCCGTGATCGGATCGGGCAGGCGGCGCGACCAGCGATCGCCCAGCGCCGAGGGCGGAGCGATGATGATCGAACCGCGCATGGCTTCCTTCGTGTGATCGGAAACGAGGCGCAGCTCGCCAAGCTCAACCCCGTGCTCCTCATAGAGGCGGCACATCTTCTCCATCGCGCCATGCAGATAGATCGGCTGGCTGTGGCCCGCCGCGCGCAGCTCGGCGATCACGCGCTGCGCCTTGCCCAGCGCATAGGCGCCCACGAGCACACATTGCGAAGGGTTTGCCTCGAGCGCGCCGAGCAGCTTGGCCATCTCGTCCGCGATCGGGGGATGCACGAAGACCGGCAGGCCGAAGGTCGCCTCGGTGATGAAGACATCGCACGGCGTCACCTCGAAGGGCGCGCAGGTGGGATCGGGGCGGCGCTTGTAATCGCCCGTGATGACGACGCGCTCGCCCGCATGTTCGAGCACGATCTGCGCTGAGCCGAGCACGTGGCCGGCAGGAATGAAGGTCGCCTCGACCCCGCCAGCAAGCCGCATCGTCTCGCCATAGCGCACCGGGATCGCCTTGTGCGGGATCTCGCCCGCGTCATCCTGCGCCCCCGTGCGATAGCGCAGCGCCATGATGGCGAGCGTTTCGGGCGTGGCGATCGTCTCGCGATGTCCGCCGCGCGCGTGATCGGCATGGCCATGGGTCACCAGCGCGCGCTCAACCGCGCGGCCCGGATCGATCCAGCAATCGGCGGGGACGACATGGACGCCCCAGGGCTCTGGCCGGATCCAGGAAAAAGGCGCGCTCATCGAAGGTCTCAACCCTTCGCGGCGCGCCCCTGTTCCCGTCTGCCCGGTCGGCTTACTGCGCGGATGCGTCCATCACCGGCGGCGCCGCGGGCTCGGCGGCCTTGTCCGTGCGATACTTCTCGAACCACGCGATCACGCTGTCGGTGCGCGCGGCCTGCTGGCTGGGCGATTGCGAGAGGTTGTTGTGGCTCGAATCCGGCGTGACGACCAGCGCCGTCTCCACCCCGACGAGCTTCAGCGCGCCATAGAACTGCTCGGCTTCCGATCGCGGCGTGCGGTAATCCTCCGCACCGACCAGGACGAGCGTGGGCGTGGTCACATTCTGCACGATGCTCAGCGGCCCGCGCTCCCAGTAATGCTCGGGCCGCTCCCAAGGCTGTCCGCCCAGCCAGTAGCGTCCGAAATAGGCGACATTGTCCGCCATCAGCGCCTGGCTGACCCAATTGATCACCGGCTTGTGCGCGGCGGCGGCCTTGAAGCGGTTGGTCTTGCCGACCACCCAGGCGGTAAGGATGCCGCCGCCCGATCCGCCAGTGACGAAGAGGTTGTCGGGATCGGCAAAGCCTTGCGCGATCGCGGCATCGACCACCGCCATCAGCTCGTCATGGTTGGAGATCGGGTAATTGTCCTCGATCCGATCGGCAAAGGCCTCGCCATAGCCGGTCGAACCGCCGGGATTGGAGAAGACGACGGCGTAGCCTGCCGCGCCGTAAAGCTGGTAATCGGCTGAGAATTCAGGACCATAGGAGGCGTAAGGCCCGCCATGCATTTCGAGGATGGTGGGCACTGTGTCGCCCGGCTGATAGCCCGGCGGGAGCATGATCCAGGCCGGGATCGCCGTCCCGTCAGGTGCGGTCACGGCTAGCTCGCGTGTCTGGCCCAGCTCCTTGCCCGCAAGCTTGACCGCGTTGAGCGCTGTGAGCTGGCGGATGCCGCGCCGGTTCTCAACGCCGATATCGGGCGGGGAAACCGCGCTGGCGGTGGTGAAGGCGAGCGCGCCCGTATCGCTCACCGACCATTCGCCGCCGGTATAGGGCAGGGCGTAATAGGTGCTGCCGATCCGGGCATCGAGCGGGCTGGGGGAGGCGGCGTTGAGGCCGACCCGCGCGACGCGGTGTTCGCCATCGTCCTCATAGCTCGCAAACAGGCCCGCATCGGTCCATTCGAGCCCATCGAACCCGCGATCGAAACCGGGAACAAGCTGGCGCGAGCCACTGCCATCGGCGTTCATGACATAGAGCTTGGTCTGGTCGAACGCATTGCCGACATCGTCGAAGCCGAGATAGGCGATGCGCGAACCATCTGGCGAGACCTGCGGCGCGCCATCGGGGCCCGCGCGGCTCGTGAGCTGGGTGATCGCGCCGCTCGCAATGTCGAGCTTGTAGATGTCGCTGCGCAGCGGCTCGAGTTCCCAGTCCTCGCGGCGATTGGCGGAGAAATAGAGCGCGCTCCCGCCAGGCGACCATTCGACCGCGCCGCCATTCGAGTATTCGCCGAAGGTGAGCTGGCGCGGGGCGCCGCCGCTGGCGCTGACGAGAAAGAGCTGGGTCGTGCCCGGCTTCACATAGGATCCGCCATCGCGGCGATAGGTCACGCGATCGATGATCTGGAGCGGCTTGCCCCATTCGGCGCCTTCGGGCTTGGCGGGCGGTTTGCCCAGCGTGAGCCCCTTGCCCGGCACGCGCGCGGTGTAGGCGATGGATGAGCCGTCGGGCGACCAGGCGATACCGCTCGGTCCTTCGGGCAGGGCGGTGATGTTGGCGCTCTCGCCGCTTGCCATCCAGCGCACGTGAAGCTCCGGCCCGCCCCCGCTCTGAGTCGAGATGTAGGCGAGCCGATCGCCGCTCGGCGACCAGCGCGGGCTCACATGCGTGCCCTCGCCCGTCACCAGCGGCGTTTCAGCCCCGCTTGCGACGTCGATCAGCCAAATCGAGGAGACCGCGCGGTCGGTCATGATGTCGTTGGTGCGCCTCACATAGGCGATCTTGTCGCCATCCGGGCTGATCTGCGGATCGGCCGCAACGCTGAGACCGAACAGGTCGGCGCCGGTGAAATTCTTCTCGGCCCCGGCGGTCTCGGCGCTCGCAGGCATCGCGCTTTCCTGCGCGGCCAGCGGAGCGGCAAGGAGGAGGGCAGCGGCGGTGGTGAGAAAGAGGTGTTGCATGATCGGTCCCGGAAATTGTTGTCCGGGACCGATCAATCACATCGGTGCCAAAAAAGCCAGACGCTTAGCTTTCCGCATCATTGCCCGAAGCCTCGGGCTTGGGATCGCTTGCATCCTTTGCCGGAGAGGTCTTCTTGGCGGCGGGCTTCTTCTTTGCCGCCGGCTTGCGCTTGGGTTTTGCCTTGGGCGGGGCGGGCGTGAGTTCGAAGACGGGCTTGCCGTCCTTGACGCTCACATGCACCTCGCCGCCATCGGCGAGCTTGCCGAAGAGCAATTCTTCCGCGAGCGGCTGCTTGATCCGATCCTGGATCAGGCGGCCCATCGGCCGTGCGCCATAGAGCTTGTCATAGCCCTTGTCCGCCAACCAAATGCGGGCATCGCTGTCGAACTGGATGTGAACATTCTGTTCGGCGAGCTGAAGTTCGAGTTCGAGGATGAACTTGTCGACCACGCGCGCAACGGTGCTCTTGCCGAGATAGGCGAACGGCACGATCGCATCGAGGCGGTTGCGGAATTCGGGCGTGAACATCTTCTTCACCGCTTCTGAACCGGCATCTTCCTTCGACACATCGCCAAATCCGATGCCCTGGCGCGCCATGTCGGCAGCGCCCGCATTGGTCGTCATGATGAGGACGACATTGCGGAAATCGACCGTCTTGCCGTGGTGATCGGTCAGCCGGCCATTGTCCATCACCTGCAACAGGATGTTGAACAGATCCGGGTGCGCCTTCTCGATCTCGTCGAGCAGCAGGACGCAGTGCGGATTCTGATCGACCGCATCGGTAAGCAGGCCGCCCTGATCATAGCCGACATAGCCCGGCGGCGCGCCGATCAGACGCGAAACGCTGTGGCGCTCCATATATTCGGACATGTCGAAGCGCTTCAATTCGATCCCCATGATCGAGGCGAGCTGGCGCGCGACTTCGGTCTTGCCGACGCCGGTGGGGCCGGAGAAC
>JGI12048J13642_10319414_pt1 | contig 84925 bp, 76 predicted proteins | sample ElkSlonscriptome_16_FD_13642 | JGI IMG/M metagenome (IMG submission 13642)
CCTAGGTAGGCGGTCTTCTGGAAAACCAGCTCTTGACGCTCCCACCAAACCCGCATCAGCGAAGCCTCTTTAAGTCTCTCTCCGCCAGAGGCGGTGGCTTACCTGCGTATGAGTTACACTCCGGCGTTGAATACTGAAACGAGGTTTTCGAATGAGGCCATACACCGACATGACATTATTCACATGCGGCCTGCGAACGGCGCTCATGGCTCTGCTAGGACTGGGAATCGCGCTTGTCAGCCCTGGGGCATTCGCGACTTATGCCACCCTCGAAATTGCCGGATTTGAGAAGCAGATCGTCGGCACAACCGCAGTGATCACCGGCTCCGGGAGCAAGAACAATACGGAGAGTTGGAACTTTAGCGACAGCGCCCGCTTCTTTCTAAACGGTGACGATGGCTCGCCGAACAAGAATCCTGTGACTTTTGGTCTCGACGTGCGCCCCGTGGCGACGAGCGGCGCGTTTCAACCCGACACCGACTCGCTGATGATCGCCCAAACCGTCAATAGCCAGGGACTGACCGATACCGGCAGTCTGTCGCTCTACATCAGCCCCAGCAATGGGGACTGGACTGGGACCTTCCGCTTCAGCTTCTACGCTGGCGCCAACGGCACCAGCGACTTCACAACGCCGTCTAGGGTCAGCGCCGAAGTGACCAGCCTGGACCTGGACTTCGACCAACGCATGGTGCTGTATCGCTCCGAGTTGGCGGGTTACGCGCTCAATGTTCCGACCGATGTCGTCGTCACCGAGCCGAGCAGCGACCTCATCCAGTTTCAAGGTCTCGGCAACGCCCAGTTCAACGACCCGGAGGCTGCGGTCGTTGCCCTCTACAACAATGCTCGCGAGTTCAACATCATGTTCGCCCACGACAGCGTTGCCCTGTTCATGTTCGAGTTCCGCAATCCGCCCTCCGACCTAGACGACGCGAATTTGGAGTTCACCTCGACGGCGCCCGCGCCATCCACGGCATTGTTGCTAGCCCCGGCGCTGTTCTTGGTTCCTGCGCTTCGGCGCAGATTCGCATCAGAACGCGATCAAATGCGCCGAACCGGTCTTTCAGCGCGGATTCAGTGATCGCCAGGTTATTACATTGGATAAAGCTCCGGGGCAACTCGGATGCGCCCAAGGTGCGCTGGGGCGCCAATGCGTCTAGAACTCCCATGGCGCTCTCGTTTCCGGACTTGTTGCGACCAGCCGCCTCCAAACGGGGCGACCGGCTGGAGGGTGCTGCTTCACTGCGACGCGGCTCTTGAGAGCCGCGCATCAGGCCGGCTCGGCCTGAACTTGCGCGCGCTCGCGGATTGGGGATGCCGTCGTCAACGGATCAGCTCAAGTGGATGTCGATGGGTAAATGTCGCTTCAGGATCTCCTCGATTTCGGACTCGGCCGTCGTCGGGCTCATCACCTGGACCTGCTTCTTGTCGTGGTCGACGCGGATCTTCTCCTGCGGGATGCCTACTGAGACCAGGTCATTACGCACATTCGGGATGGTGTCCGCCGATGCATACACGGCGGTGATGATTTCTGCCATTTTGTTGATCTCCTCGATGCTTACGGCCTCTGTGGTTAAGGCCTGTGGTGGTTTCAGAAAGACCAGCGCCAGCTGCACCTTCAACGCCTAGCTCTGCGCGTTGTTCGCACGGGAGAGCAGGCAGCAGCGGGTTCGAGCCCGATTGAGCTGCCGCCCAGCCTGGGCTCGGACCGCGCCGCAACAGGGCTGCGGCCCCGAATTCCCCCAAGAAGCTGCCGTTCGAGCGAGGCGTTGAGGCATCCAGTGGCTAGGTTCCGGGCCATAGATTAATCCTTCTTCTCGTCCATGTCCTTGGTCTTTGCTCCGGCGAGTAATTCCAAAATGGCCCTGATCGTATCGCTGGCCTGGTGAAGTCTAGCCTGCCACGCCTGCTCTTACCGAGGCAAAGCTGCGTATAGCCTTTGCTCCAAGCGCCTATGGTCAAACGATGTGACCTACGGAATGTCCGTCAAAGTTGATCGATGTAGACGTAGGCCTTAGGCACATCGGCACCCTCGATGGCCAATGCCTGGGATTTGAAGTAGTTGCCGAGATTGACCGTTTCCCCCGCCGGGTAGGTGCCGATTGTGACGCTGTTGCCGGTGACCTCGTAGCTGCCGCTGCCGGCAGGCATCACGAGACTGATCGCGCAGGGCGACGTTGCGCAGTTGGCGGTCTGCCCCGGCTTGACCGTTACCGCGTTGGCCCCGGACGGGTCTTCCTGGATGCCACCGGCGCAGCCGCTGATTGTTGCGACCGCCGTCACGGCAAGCAATAGGCGGTGTGCCTTTGCAGCGCTGGTGCGATTGGTCTGGATTTCTGACGCTTGTCTGTTCATTGGTTTGACCTAAAAGGTTGATGACGGGTTGACGGGTTATTGATGCCGGGGGTTTGGGGCCTGCCTTGGCGGACAAGGGCAGTCGCCAGGTGAATCTGGCCAGTGATGACTCCGGTCGCATCGCGGCGCTCTGGACGCGTCAACGGCGGACCGGGCAGCTGATCCAGGCGGCCAATCCGCGGGTCGAGCAGCGTGCCGCGGTCCTGAGTGCGCCGACGGCTTGGTTCCCGAGGCCTCCGGAGACGGCTCCCAGGCAGCCCGGCGCTGACCCTTGACCCACATGGCGATCTGCATCTGATCTGGATCGAGCGCGATGACCTGTCATCGCCGACCAGATTGCGTTACCCGCGGGGTGCGTTCGACAAGCGCCAGCCGGTCTCGGTCTCGGAAACGGATAAGCAGGGCCTTGTGTCGACCCGGCGAATGCCACGTCAGAGGATCAGCTCCGCCTCACGCCATTGCTGAATGCCGGTGGCGATCAACGCGATGCCGAGGATCAGTCCGAGCAGAACCGCGGAGCCGAAGGCGCCCGAGATGATGAGCAAGACCCCGAGCACAATGCTGGCCCAGAACCCGGCCCGACGCAGGAACGGCGGATCGACCACCTCGGCGCTCGTCAGCGCCGTCAAGCCGATGATGCCGTTCAGAATGAGGCCGCCGCCCAGAAGCACTGCCACCAGCCAGAGGGCCAGCTCCGGCCAGAATAGGATCACGACACCGGCGATCACCTGCGCCCAAGGGCCGAAGACACTGACAGGCAAGCCTTGTCTGCGGACGTCGAGGACGAACAGCACCGAGACGATGCCGCTGGCCAACATCACGCCGCCAAGGGCCATCGCTGCCAAGGTGCCGAAGAAGTAGGGCAGCGCAATCGCCGCCACTCCGAGCACGATGGAGGCGACAGCAAAGATTCTTGTCAAGGCCATGGTTCAGCTCCTGTTGCAATGGCGGATGCGTTGGATTCCGCGATTGGGTTGATAGCAAAGCACCCCCAGCGAGACGAAGCGATTGTTTCATCCTGAGGTCCTCAGCACGGTGCCCCCGCGAGATGAAGCGATTCTTTCATCGTAAGGGTTCAGTATAGCGCCGTTGTGTCATCTTCGGCTGTCGAGCACGCATCAAAGGGCGCGATGCCTGGGCGGCAGACCGTCGACGCGATGCAGATCGCTTCGCGACCGCCGGCGGCAGCCGCCATCAGGCGCTGCGCAACCGGGTCAGCTTGACCAGAGCGATGGCGGCGAAGGGCAACAGCAGCCCGAGCAGGATCACCGTCGTCAGCAACCAGCCAAGCTCCGAATAGTCCGCCGGCACGGTCACGACATCGGTGGCGCGGTTCTTGACCTCGCGGGTGATGTCAAAGACCTGGTTCAGGTACTTGGTGCCGAGCTGTCCGAGCGACAGGGCCAGGTTGGTGAAGGACGCCATCACCGCGAAGAAGGTCGCCTTGAGGTGTACCGGCGCCGAACTCGCGATCCAGGCCAGCATTGGGATCATCGCGACCTGGCCCAGCGGCGACTCGACCGCGGTGTCCACCAGAGCGATGAAACGCGCGTCGACAATGCCGCCGGTGTGAGCGGCGGTCCAGACGTGGAGTCCGTAGAACATGCCGAGGATCGGCAACGCGAGCAGGGTGCCTAGGAGGGTCAGGAAGCCAACGATGTAGCGGATAGAATGATCCGCCATGAAGCGGCGGAAGATGAACATGCCAAACAGCGCCATCCCGCTGCCGATCAGCGACAGCACCGAGAGAAATTGCTGATCGAAACCAAGCACGTCGATCATCCACCAGGTCTGGCCTGGTCCGGGGCTCGGCGTCGCTCGAAACACGAAGATCAGGATCGCGGTGCCGAGCAGGACGCGTCTGGCCTCGGGCTCGAGTTCGCGCATCAGCCGCATGATCAAAAACGACAAGATCGACAAGGAGCCGACGAAGACGATCTCCTCATTGTACGGGAGGTCCCCGAGCCCCATCGCCAATGTGAAGGCCACAAAGACCAGGCTGCCACCGAGTATCCACCAGTTCGGCTCGGTCCGTTGGGCGTGTCCGTGAAACAAGCGCTCGGCCCCAGCGGCGTCGTGGCCGAGCCCTCGCAGCCGTCTGAGCTCGCGCCGCTTTAACAGACCGCCGAGCAACACGCCAGAGACCGACGCGATTGGGATCAGCAGCGCGAACTCGTAGACCCTGATGTAGGTGGCCAGCTTCTGGGCATCGTCCATGCCGTCGACGCCGCTGAACAACAGCACGTTCAGCAAAGCGACAAAGACCCCACCGCCAATGATCGCGACCCGTCCGAGGGTCTGCATGGTGGTATGCATCAACCGCCGGGTCTCGGCCGGGATGCGCTGGCCGGCCTCATCGATCGTCGGCACGGCCTCCACCGTCATCGCGTCCGCCACCACGTCCTGCACGACGTAGCCGAGCGGTGCCAAGATCACGCTCAGCACAAACCAGGTCTCGACCGGCATCAGCGCCGACATCGCCTCCGGCCGCGCGAGCAGGCCGAGCATGATCACTAGGCTCGCCGCGAGCAGGGTCGCCCCCGCGTACACCAGCGCGGCCTTTTGACGCCAGATCAGATCGACCAGGTGCCCAAGCGGCATCTTCAACGACCAGGGGATCATGGCCCAGAAACCGAGCGCGGCGAGGAATTCGGCGGACAGCCCCAGATAGTCCTTGACGAAGAAGGTGCCGACGATCGCCGTCAGGCCCGACACGCCAAAGGCCAGGTAGACCATCAGCGGCGGCAAATAAGACAGCCGAAACTCGCGCCCCAACTCCAGAACGTTGCGGTCGAACCAAGTCCGTGCGCGGAGCAGCATTGGACGGTGGGTTGGGCTGTCGTTCATGGTGCGGCGCGGCTTTCAAACAAGTGCATCGGGCGTATCGGTGTGACCGGAACGCTGGGCAAGCAAAAGGGCCGATCAAGGGGCTGGCCAGGTCCATCTCGGATCATACTGGGATTCCTCGCCCACTCCAAACTACTGACTCCACCGCTTGCATCCGTCTACCAATACTTGACCGACCTATTGTTGCCTGAATACTGCTCGCGCCTGATTGCGCGCGTCGCCGAGCCGGATATCGGTCAGGCCCGGATGGGCAGCTCCCAATTCAACCCCTCCAGCCCAACTCCCGCTCGACGATGAGCTCGAATCGCCATTGCATGCCCGAGCAGCTCCTACACCCTGCGGATATCGTAGCCGTCGTCCAGCAGGGGAATAACATTCACCAATCCGTCGGCTTCGCACCGGAGGTGCGCCGACGTGCTGGACCAAGGCCAATCGGCAGCGCTCGCAGCGTTCAACTGAATGCCGAGGGCCGGCGGGCCGAAAGCAACAGGTCCGATCCTTCGTTCTTGGGGCTGTTCACCCGTCGCGACACGGGATGCAGGGTCCAGCGGCTCGGATCAGCCGGCTTTAACAGTTGCAGCAAGGCATCGGTGTTGGCATTGTCCAGGTCGAGCCAGGAGGCATAATCGGCCGGGTCGAGAATGACTGGCATGCGTTCGTGCACCGGGAGCACCAGGGCGTTGGCGTTGGTGACGATAATGGTGCAGGACTCGATGCTCGCGCCCGCCTCGTCCTGCCAGTGCTCCCACAGTCCCGCCATGGCAAAGGGCGCCTTGTCTTCGCGCCGGATCAGCATTGGTGTCTTACCGTCGTGCTCGGCCTTCCACTCGTAAAAGCCTTCCGCCGGGATCAGGCAGCGTCTGCGCTTGAAGGCGTTGCGGTAGGCAGGCTTGGTGCTGACCGTCTCTGCGCGGGCATTGATCATGCTGTAGCGATTGTCTGGGCCTTTCGACCAGGCGGGCACCAGGCCCCATCGCAGTGAAATCAGTTCCCGCTTGCGTTCCGCCGTTTCGCGGATGGCCAGCACCGGCTGCGTCGGTGCGAGGTTGTAACGTGCCGTCGACTCACAGACGGCGTCCAGGGCGAACTCGCCAGCATAGGTCTCGGGGGCGGAATACTGAACGAAACGGCCGCACATGCGCTTCTCCGGTTGCCTCTCTTGTTAGGCCGCGGCTTCGACTTGAAGCTAGTCTTCGTAGTTGGCGTGCAAGTTGACCAGGCCGCGGGGCGTTAGCTCAATGATGCGGGTCGCGAGCGATGACGCAAACTCCCGATCATGGCTGGCGAGCAGCCTGCCAGGGTCCTCTTCCAACGCGGTGTTGAGCAATTCGATCGATTCCGTACTCGGATGAGCGGTGGGGTCGTCCATGAGCAGCATGGCGGGCTTTTGCAGCATCAGCTTGCCGAACTGCAGGGTGCGGTTGGCTGTGGAGATCAAAGTGGGGTTCCGCGGAAGAACTCGGGGGAGGGCGCGTCGCCAGTGTTCGCTGAAGCACAAACGCAAAAGCCCCGCGGAGGGCGGGGCTTTGAGGCCAGGTGGCAGGCACCTGTTGCCGAAGCTATTGGGGGACGACGTTGGCCGCGCTCGGGCCTTTCGGGCCTTGCTCGACGTCGTAGCTGACGGACTGACCTTCGGCCAGCGTCTTGAAGCCGCTACCCTGGACGGCGCTGTGATGCACGAAGACATCCTTTGAGCCGTCGGACGGAGCAATGAAGCCAAAGCCCTTGTCGTCGCTGAACCACTTAACTGTACCTGTCGCCATGCCGGTTACCTTGAGATCAAATCAGATTAAAAAAGGAGGTGTATTGATGCAGTAAACTTGAAAGAGAACGGGAGGAGCTGCCACACACTACTGAGAGAGGGAAACGACCGGAACGTACGACAAGCAAGCACTGCAGTGCGCATAGTCTGCCCAATCCTCGTTCATTAGACAATGCCTATTATGTGTTCGATCGCCGCGTCGGCGCGCTGGTATAGGCGCCAATGATGCGACAAGGCCTGCATGGGGCGACTGATGCCGCCTGATCAGGATTTCGCGGCCGCCATTGCATCCGCGCGGCCGGCAGCGACGTCGACGCGCCATAGCAGCGCGGCGCCGAAGAGGAAGAGCAGCAGGACGGGCAGTAGCGACAGGCGCGGCTCACCACTCAGGGCGGCGGCGGTGCCAACGAGAAACGGCCCGAGCACGGCGGCGAATTTGCCGATCATGTTGTAGAAGCCAAATAGCTCGGCGGTCTCGCCTGCTGGGATCAGGCAGGCGAATAGGGCTCGGCTTAGGGCCTGGACGCCGCCTTGCACCAGGCCGATTGCGATGGCCAAGGCGAAGAAGTGCTCGACCCGGCTCATCTGTGTCGCCGCGATGACCACCAGGACGTAGATGCCGATGGCCAGCAGGATGCTGGGCTTCGGACCCCAGCGCTTGCCGAGTTGGCCGAAGGCGAGTGCCGCGGGGAAGCCGACGAATTGCGTGATCAGCAACGCGACCATCAGGCTTGAATCGGGAAAGCCGAGGTCCAGCCCGTACTTGACCGCCATGAAGACGATGGTGTCGACGCCGTCGATGTAGAACCAGTAGGCAATCAGAAACAGGAAGGTGTTGGGCAGGCGCCGCACCTGACGAAAGGTCGCGGACAATGCATTGAAAGCGCCGCGAACGGCGGCCGGCAGGGTCTGGCTTCCGGCGCCCTGGCTCTCTGGCACGAACAGCGCGAGCGGGATGGTGAACACCGCCCACCATAAGGCACAGCCGAGGAAGGCGATCCGCACGGCGTCTGACGCGTCGGCGAGGCCGAAGGTCTGCGGCGTTAGCACCATGGCGACGTTGAGCGCAAACAGCATGCCGGCGCCCAGATAGCCCAGCGCGTAGGCCAGCGACGACACGCGCTCGTAGTCGTCGGGGGCGGCGACGTCGGTGATCAGGGCGTCGTTGAAGATGTTGCCGCCAAAGAAGCCAAGCAGACCAGCTAGGTATAGCGCCAGCGCCGCGCCCCAGTGGCCCTCTCCTAGCCAGTAGAGTGCGCCGGTGGCGAGCACGCCGAGCAACGTGAAGCCGAGCAGAAAGCGCTTTTTGGCGCCGAGTTGGTCGGCCAGCGCGCCGAGCAGCGGCGCGGTCAACACCAGGATCAAGCTGGCGGCGCTGCTGACGTAGCCAAGTAATTGCGTGCCGCGGGCCGGGGCCAGGTCGGCGGCCCAGAACTGGGCGAAGAAGACCGGGAAAAATCCGGCGATGACGACCGTGGCAAAGGCGGAGTTGGCCCAGTCGTAAAAGGCCCAGGACAGGGTCTGACGGCGTGGCGGCTTGGGCTGGATCATGCTGCGGCTCAGATCTGCTCGCCGTGCGCAAGGAGTGCCATGCGCACCAATTCGGCTAGGGAGTCCGCGCGCATCTTGTCCATGACGCGGGCGCGATGAACCTCAACGGTCTTGGCGCTGACGCTCAACATCGCGGCGATCTCCTTGTTGGACTTGCCGTCGGTGACCATGCTCATGACCTCGTATTCGCGCGGGGTCAATTCGGCAAGGCGTGCGGCGATGTCGGCACGGCGCGCGCGCAACTCGCGCTGTTTTTCTTCGTGCCGCATGGCGTTGCGAATGCTGTGCAGCAGTTCCTCGTCATCGAAGGGTTTTTCGATAAAGTCAACGGCACCGACCTTCATGGCCTTGACCGCCATCGAAATATCGCCATGCCCGGTGATGATAATGACCGGGATGCGCATCTCGTGACGCACTAGATAGGCGTGCAACTCCAGGCCACTCATGCCGGGCATGCGCACGTCGAGCAGCAGGCAGCCGGCGCGACCTGGGTAATAGCTATCGAGAAAGGTTTGCGCCGAGTCGAAGGTCTCGACCTTCATGCCGATGGATTCGATCAGCCATTGCAGCGAGGCGCGCATGGCCTGATCGTCGTCAACAACGAAAACGGTGAGTTCCGCGGCCATTAGCGTATCCCCGCCGCCAAGGGCGGCGCTTGTTCAAGGTCGGCGCCCGCTGCGCTCGCATCAAGCGCGACGGGAAGGCTCACATAAAATCGCGTGCCGTTGCCAGGGTCGGACTCGGCCCAGATCTTGCCGCTGTGATTCTCCAGGATGGTCTGACTGATCGGCAACCCCATGCCCATGCCGGTCTCCTTGGTGGTGAAAAAGGGGTTGAATAGATGCAACATGCGGTCTGCCGGAATACCGGGACCATTATCGCTGACGGTGACCAGGGCGCATCCGTTGTCAATGTGCGTGGAAATGCCGAGCGCGCGCTCGCCGGGCGGACGCTCTTCCAGCGCGTCAAGGGCGTTGCGCACCAGATTCAGCAGCACCTGCTCAATCTGCACTAGGTCAACGCTCACCGGGATCTCGCCGTCGGCGAGCGCTAGCTGAAGCTGAAGATCGAGCTTGCCGGTCTCGAACTCAACGAAGCCGCGGACCTCGCGGACCAAATAGTTGAGATCGACCTGGGATCGGATCGGCGGCTGCTTGCCGACCAGCGCTCGCAGGCGGCGGATGATCTCGCCGGCACGCTGCGCCTGGGTGGAGATGTGGTGCATGGCGTCGACCAGCGCATCGGTGTCGCCGATGCCGCCCTTCAGCCGTCGGCTGGCGCCATTGGCGTAGTTGACGATGGCCGACAGGGGCTGGTTCAGTTCGTGGGCCATGCCTGTTGCTACCTCGCCCATGGTGCTGAGCCGGCAGACATGCACCAACTCCGACTGATGCTGGCGCGACTCCTGTTCCGCCCGGCGCACGGCGGTGATGTCGCGAGCGTAGATGTTGACATAGCCAAGATCTTGGATAGGCACGAACAGCAGCGAATAGATCAGGCTGCCCTGGTCGTTCTCGAGTTCACGGTTTTTACCCTCGTCCAAGGCCGCGCGCACCTCGTCGATCCACAGTTCCGGCAGCAGTTGGCCTGGGCCGGTTAGCCAAGCATCCAGCAACGGCAGGCTCGCCGCGTTGGCATAGGCGATCAGGCCCTCGCCACTGACGCGCAGGATCGGATTTGGGCTCTCACTGGCAAAACGGGCTAGGCCCTTGATCTCGCGTTCGGCCTGCTTGCGTTTGGTCGCGTCGTGGATGTATAGGGTGTAGACACGCTCATCGTCGATGTCGATGGGCACAATGGAAAGCTCCACCGGGAAACGCCCGCCCTCCGCGTTGCGCGCCCAGAGCTCGCCTCGGGCGTGGGGCTCCATGTCCTGTTGGTGCAGGCGCAGTGAGTCCTGCAACATGCCGACAAAGGCCGTGTGATCGCCCTGATCCAGGAAGCGCCGGGTAAAGTCCTGGCCAATGATGTCATCCCGCGAGAAGCGCAGCATCGACTCGGCCCTGGGGTTGTAGTCGACGATCTCGCCGGCCCGGTTTAGGGTCACGATGGCGTCCAGCGAGGCCTCCATGATCGCCGCCTTCAGGGCCGCGGTCTCGCGCATTTCGTGCTCGTGCTTGCGGCTCATCTCCTCGCGCGCCTTCAGCACCAGGTGCGTGAAGTGCTGAATCCAATCCTCAAGCAGCAAGAGCTGGTTGCCGCCACGCTTGAAGCCCGGCTGCTTAATGTTCAGCGCCCGCTGTGAAAAACGCGACATGCGCTTGAGTACCTTATTCAGCCGCGCCGAGACCAGATAAATCACGAGCGTAAACACGGCAATGAAGACGAGCGCGGCGATGACCCGCTGATTGCGCTCGAAGTCCACCACCCGCTCTGACATCTTGGCGACGCTCCGGTGTGGTATGAAGGTCGCGAATAACATGTTCCAGTTAAAGCCCTCGTACTGCGGCAATGACTGTGATGTGATTTGGTAGTCGTCGGACCACTGTTCGAGTAGGGTTCCCGGGATGAGCTGCTGGGGCTCGTTACTGGCCAGGATGCGCTGCTCGTCGGCATCCACCAAAGCCACCGCCGAGCTGTCGGCCGAGATCGCCCCCTCGGAGGCAACCAAAAAGTCCGCATCAATGGGCACCACGACCACCAAGTAGCCCATGGCATAGCCGCCAGCGTCCTCGACCCGATCGCTGACCACCAGATAGGGTAGATCGTCGACCCGCATCAGCACCGTGCGCACGTCGTCGCCGGCATCGACCCACTGTTGCGATTCGGACAGCATGTCCTCGGGCAGCTTCAGCGCACCGGCCTGATAGACTTCGCGCACGCGCCCGCGCGAATCGATCAACAAGACGTGGCTGGGTGCTAGTAGCGCGTTGCGACCAAAAAAGTCCGGCAGCCAGAAGGGACGGAACCCTTCGTAGACGATCGGCGTGATGTCCTCCTCGGGAAACCAGAACAGTGGCTCCAGATACTGGGCCAGGCGTCGGTGGTTGGCCAGCAGCCGTGCGGTGGCGGCATAGTTGGTCATGTACTGGTCGAAGCGCAGCAAGCTCTCGCGTGAGCGCAGATCTAGGCGCGCGCGCAACTCTTTGTCGAAGATGCGCTCCACCGCCCGGCTCTGTACCTGGTCAAGCACGCCCCAGACCGCGAGACCGGCTATTAGACCGATCAGGATCGCGATCACGGGCATCGGCAACAGGCGTAGCAGCCGATAGAGTGTGGGTTTGACGGTAACGCTCGGTCGTTTCACGAAAGCACTCGGGCGTTTAAATTGCATGCCAGTCTAGCGGATAACGGGCCGCGACAGGAACCGCTGCGATCAAGGTCTAAACCGACGGAGCCAGGACCACCGGAACGCATCGAACGCGCGTGCATCAGATCAATGACCCAGCAACCACAATGGCCCAAACTACCGGCATGAATTCATCCTCTCACCTTCTCGGCACTGTCGACTTGGCCCGCGCACGCGTCCCGGGCCTGTTGCGCCGGCTCGCGATCATCGTCTACGAACTGATGCTGGTCTCTGGCGTGGTGTTCGTCGCCGCCGCCCTGTTCGTCATACCGGTGCAACTCGTCACCGGCGCGACCGTCATTGAGGGTCTGCCGCGGCTGATCCTGCAGGGCTGGCTGCTGGCCGTGATCCTGCTCTACTTCGGCTACTTCTGGAGCCGAGGCAGGCAGACGTTGGCCATGCGAGCCTGGCGCACCCGCTTGGTGCGCGACGATGGCGCCGACCTCAGCGGTACCGACGCGCTGCGGCGCCTGGCCTTAGCGACAATCACCCTGGCGCCGTTCGGTGCGGGTCTGCTCTGGGTCCTGTTTGACCGGGACGGGCTTGCCTGGTTCGACCGCCTGTCCCATACCCGACCGGTCATGCTGGCGAGGCCCAGCAGCAAACGCGACCGCAAAGCATGAGCACGACACAGATGCGCTACCAGATCCTCCCGGTGACACCGCTGCAGCAAAACTGCACGCTGTTCGTCTGTCCGCAGACCTCGGAGGCGGCCATCATCGATCCAGGCGGTGAGCCTGAGCGCATCGTCGCGGCGCTTACAGCGATGGCCGCACGCCCGACGAGCGTCCTGCTCACCCATGGCCATCTCGACCATGTCGGCGCTGCCGCCGAGCTCGCCGCAAGCTTGGAACTGCCCATCATCGGCCCGCATCGAGAAGACGCCTTCTGGCTCGCGGCGCTGCCGCAGCAGGCGCAAATGTTTGGCTTCCCTCCACACCCGGCCTTCGAGCCGGAGCGCTGGCTCGCGGCCGGCGATGAGGTCAGCATCGGCGAGCAGCGCCTGGAGGTACTGCACTGTCCCGGTCACACGCCGGGGCATCTGGTGTTCTTTCACCGACCCTCCGCGCTGGCCCAGGTCGGCGACGTGCTGTTTCGCGGCAGCATCGGTCGCACCGACTTCCCACGCGGCAATCATGCCCAACTGCTGCGCTCGATCCGCGAGGTGCTGTTCCCGCTCGGCGATGCGGTGCGCTTTATTCCCGGCCACGGACCCATGGGCACCCTCGGCGAAGAACGCAGAACCAATCCGTTCGTCAGCTAGCCTATGTTTCGGTGAAACACGAGAAGATACGGAGACCATGATGCGCAAGTCCGCACGGACACCCGACGAGGGTGAGCAGCCTAGCGGTCGCTGGACAGGCGGCCCACTGGCCTCGACCCTAAGCAGCAGCGCAACAACACCGGCCTCCGAGACAGCTGGCAAGCTGGCCGCCACTGCGCCTGCCGAGCCATCGGCAAGCGGCAGCCCCGCCGCGTCGGGCAAGCGCTTCGTCGAGCCCTATCAATACAGCGATCAACAGCGCGCTGCGATTAATGTCGCATTGGCCGAGAATGGTCTCGGCGACGACATGGCCCGCGAGATCTTCATCGGCGCCATCGCCTACGATCTGGCGGTGTTGCAGGCACCGAGCGAGCAACCGGAGCCAACACCGGAGTCGACACTGGTCGCCGAGGCAGTCGCGCTTGTGCCCAAGGCCGATGCCGGCGCTCCAACGCCCACAAAGACGCCGCGGCAACTGCCCTCATCATCAACACCGCTGGCGGACGCCGCGCGCGGGCTCGCCGTATGCCTTGCCCGGCTCAATGATGCACAGCGGGCCAATCTGAGCGCTGCATTGAGCAAATCAGATCCCTTCGACAGAGCTCATGATGATGCCTATCTGGTCGCGATCCTGCGCGAAGTGGAACGCATCGCCGAGGCGGCGTCCGACATTGCGCCAGCATCCACGACCGCGGTCCCAAGCGATAGGCCCAGCGCTCAGATCGACAACGCACCGGCACCGGCCCTCAAGTCCGACGCCGACCGACTAACCAAGGCCAAACCCGCTGTACTGCCGGCGCCAGACCCTGCAGCCCTCGCCTTTCTCCGCCACGCCGCCAGCGTCTACGAGCAATGCTTCGACGCCGCCCCCTCAAACAAGACATCCGAACCCTTTGCACGAGTGCTCGCCGCCGTTGCCAAGATCACCGGCGTCGCCATCCCGACCCAGGCCCGCATGCTAAAGCTCTCGCTACCGGACGGTTGAAAAAAAACATGAACATCACCGCGGACGGAATAAGTCAAGACTTGGGTTACCTGGCAATGCTGCAAGCTGTGAGAGGACCGCGCCGCAACGGTTAGCGAAGACGAGGGGTAATGCCCTTGGAGCGAAGGTCCTCAGGATCGATAGACCGTCAAGGTCGAAACATTGTCGCGATACGAGGCGCGATCGAACAATGACAACAGCACCAAGACGGATAGGTGAGAAGGCACGCAGTGATCCACGACTGGTCTTCACCAGTCTCTATCATCACGTTTCAAAGCAGAGCAAACAAACCTCACCCTACCGCTTGGGGAGCGCCCGATCTACTCAAAGCGCCGGCTTCTCGTCTTCATGAGCCATGGCCAAGTGCTCGCTTCATCGAAGCAACAGCGTTGGGATCTTGGCCGAGCGCAGCAGATCGGAGGTCTTGCTGCCGAACAGCAGGCTGCGCAACGGTGAGTGGGCGTAGGCGCCCATGATCAGCAGGTCGATGTCCTGATCTTTCGCGTAGCGGGCGATGACGCGCTCCGCATCGCCGGGGACCAGCGCCGTCGGCGCCTCAATGCCGGCCGCCTCCAGCCTGGTCCTGGCCCAGTCGAGCTGTTTGGCCGCATCCTTGCGTTGTTTGCCGGACATCAGCAGATGCACGGGTAGGTCGCGGAACAGCGGGCTGCTGGCGATCATCTCCACACCTTTTCGGGTCACGGCCTTGCCGTCGAAGGCGACCATGGCGCGCCTGGGTTCCTGGAAGCCTTCGGTCACGGCGAGGATGGGGCGATGCAGCGCGCGCACCATCTGCTCGACGTTGCGCCCGAGGTCGCGCTGGGTGGTCTCGGCGGACTCGCCGCGGCGGCCGAGCACGAACAGGCGTACGCCTTCTGCCTGCTCGACCAGTGTCTGTTCCAGCGCGCCGTGACGCTGCCGGACATCCGGGGCCTCGACACCGGCGGCGATGGCGCGCTGCCGGAGCCGGTTCAAGAACAGCCGGCCTTGTTCGCGGGCATCGCGGCTGCGGGCCTCGTCCTGCTCGGACAGCTCGGTGAGCAGCGTCTCCTGGGCGCCGAAACCGATGGCGCCGCTGTGATCGTTGCCAATGGAGACCTCGGGATGGCGATGGAGGATGTGTAGAAACTCCAGCGGGGCGCCCATCCTGGTTGCGGCCCAGGCCGCATAGTCCGCGACATAGTCGGCGAACTGGGATTGGTCGACGCAGGCGAGGATCTTGTGCTCTGGCTGCATCAGTGATCTCCCATAAGGCCTTCGACGGCGTCCGGTTTGTCGTGCACCGCGAAGCGGTCGACCATGGTCGCGCTGGCCTGATTGAGGCCGATGACCTCGACCTCCGTGCCCTCACGGCGAAACTTGATCACCACCTTGTCGAGTGCGGTGACCGCGGTGATGTCCCAGAAGTGGGCGCGGCTGACGTCGATACGGACCGTCTCAATGACCTCTTTGAAGTCGAAGGCGCTGACGAAGCGCTCGGCGGATGCAAAGAAAACCTGACCAACGACGCTGTAAGAGCGCATGCGGCCCTCATCCTCGGACTGTGAGCCCACGTACAGCACCTGACCGACCTTGTGCGCGAAGAAAAATCCGGTCACCAGCACGCCCGCCAGGACGCCCTGCGCCAGATCATGCGTCGCGACCACCACGACGACGGTGATGATCATCTCGGTGCTGAAGCTCTTCGGGTTGCTGCGCAGGTTCCAGATTGAGGCCCAGTTGAAGGTGCCGATGGAGACCATGATCATCACCGCCACCAACGCGGCCATCGGGATTTGCGCCACCCAGTCGCCCAGGAACACCACCATGATCAGCAGGAATAGGCCGGCGGACAGCGTCGACAAGCGCCCGCGACCGCCGGATTTCACGTTGATCACCGACTGGCCGATCATCGCGCAACCGGCCATGCCGCCGACACAGCCGGAGGCGATGTTGGCAATGCCCTGACCGACGCATTCGCGGCGCTTATTGCTCGGGGAGTCGGTCAGGTCATCGACGATGGCCGCGGTCATCATCGACTCCAGCAGGCCCACCATCGCCATGGTCGCCGAGAACGGCAGGATGATCTGCAGTGTCTCCAGATTCAACGGTACCTCCGGGAGTAGGAACACTGGCAGGCTGTCCGGCAGATCGCCCATGTCGCCGACGGTGCGGATGTCGAGCCCGAAGAAGATCGCGGCGATGGTCAACAGGACGATAGTCACCAACGGCGAGGGGATCGCCTTGGTGAGATACGGGAATCCGTAGATGATCACCAATCCAGCCGCGACCACCGCATAGACCTGCCAACTCATGCCGATCAGCTCGGGCAATTGCGCCATGAAGATTAGGATGGCCAGGGCGTTGACGAACCCGGTGATCACCGAGCGCGAGACGAACCGCATCAGCACCGCCAGATTGAGCCAGCCGGCGATGATCTGCAGCACCCCGGTGAGCAAGGTCGCGGCGAGTAGGTATTGCAGCCCGTGGTCCTTGACCAAGGTGACCATCAGCACGGCCATGGCACCGGTGGCCGCCGAAATCATGCCCGGACGCCCGCCGGTGAAGGCAATGACGGTCGCGATGCAAAAAGAGGCGTACAAGCCAACCTTGGGATCGACGCCAGCGATGATGGAGAAGGCGATGGCCTCCGGGATCAGCGCCAGCGCGACGGCGAGGCCAGCGAGCAGATCGTTGCGGACGTTGGATAGCCAGTCTTGCTTTAGCGAGTTCATGTTAGCCGTAGGCTTTTTCCATATAGGTTAGGGCCTTCTCCTTGGTCTTGAAGAAGTTGTCCCGGCTCAGCAGGTCGAAAAACCGGCCGCGCGCCAAAGACTCGTAGATCTGCGACTTGAGGCTGGAGAAGTAGATCTCGACGCCGCTGCGGCGGAAGTTGTCGATCACATCGCGCAGCCGTTCCTCGCCGGTCACGTCGATGTCGTTGATGCCGCTGCCGATCACCAGCACGGCCTTGGCGCAGGGGTTGCGTGCGCGTGCTTCCAACAGCACGTCTTCGAAGCGCGAAGCGTTGACAAAGTTTAGAGAGCCGTCAAAGCGCACGGCGATAAAGTGCTTGCCCAAGGGTTCCAGCCCTCCGGTGCTGATGCCCGCCAGCGTGCCGTCTGCACGGCGACCGACGATGTCGGTGCGCGGCGCCATGGTGCGCACCAAGAACAGCACGATGGCAAGCCCGGCGCCCAGCAGGATGCCATTGGCCAACTGCGGAGCCATGGCCAGCGTGGCAACAAAGGTGACGATACCGACCAGCGCCTCCTGGCGTTGGATGCGCCAGGCGCGCATCAGGGCGCGCAGGTTGATCAGCCCGAATACCGCCATCATCACGATCACCGCCAACACCGCCTGCGGCAAGTGGTATAGCAGCGGGGTCAGATAGAGCAGCACCAGCACCACCGCGAGCGCACTGAAGATGGCGAACAGGCCGGTCTTGGCCCCGCTCTTGGCCGCTACCGCCGAGCGTGAGAACGAGCCGCTGACGGTATAAGAGCTAAAGAAGCTGCCGACGATGTTGGCCAAGCCCTGGCCGACCAACTCCTTGCTGGTGTCGACCCGCTCCCTGGTCTGCGCGGCGATGGCCTTGGAGATGGATGTTGCCTCCATGAAGCCGATCAGCGCCATCACCAGTGCCGACGGCAGCATTGCCCAAAAGAAACCGATGTCCATGGTCGGCACCCGCAGGCTCGGCAGACCGGCTGGGATCTTGCCAATCACGGCACCGCCGCCCATCAGCGTCAGGCGATCTCCCTGTACATGGCTGATGCGCCAATACCGACCGTCCGTCACCAATTCCTTGGGTACCGCGCCTTGGCGAAAAAACAGGTCCTCTCCGCCCGGTGCGACGACGTGCTCAAAGCGCAGATTGTGCAGCGACACCTGGCGCTCGTTGTTGGCCAATTTGCGCTGTTCCATCTCTCGGTTCAGCACCCGCAGGTCGGCCTCCAGCAGGGCCTGTTCAGCAAAACGCGTCTCGTCATTGGCCGATGCCAGGGCGCGGATCTCTTGATTGATGCGCGCCGTGGTGTTGGCCAGAGAGGCAACGGCACGCGCGGTGGAGGCGTAGCCCTGGGTCAGGGTGCGGGCCTCGGTGTCTTGAATCGCCTCGACACTGACGGTCTGATTGCGCTCGAAGCCGATGGCCCAGCTGACGATCGTGGTCAGCACCACGGCCAACAGCACGCCGGGCAGCTTGGGCGTGTAGCGTTTGGCGCCGACGATGACGGCATAGGTTGCAACGGCGAACAGCAGGGTCGGGATATGCGCATGCTGGAGCTGCTCGAACACCGTCCAGAGGTCTGAGACAAAATTGTCGGTACGCGGGAACGGCACGTTGAGGATCTTGCTCAGCTGCGACAGGCCGATGATCAGCGCCGCGGCGTTGGTAAAGCCAACAATGACCGGGCTGGACAGAAAGTTCACCAGAATGCCCATGCGCAGCAGGCCGAGCAGCAGGCGCAGCACGCCCACCATCAGCGCCAGCATCACCGACAGTGTGACGAACGCCTCGCTGCCAAGCGGCGCCAGCGGCAGCACGGCCGCCGCGGACATCAAAGACAGCATGGCCACCGGCCCGGTGTGCAGCTGCGGCAACGAGCCCCAGAGCGAGGCCACGATCACCGGCAAGAAGGACGCATACAGACCGTAGACCACTGGTAGCCCGGCGAGTTGGGCATAGGCCATGCTTTGCGGGATCAGCACCAACGCGACGGTGACGCCAGCAATCAGGTCCGCTCGCAGCGTGGCGCCGTTCATCGGGAACCAGCGGATAAACGGGAACAGGTTGGTCAGTATGGAGCGGTACATCGCGATCCGGCAAACTGGGTTGGGGAGGGAAATAGCCCCACAGTTTACAGGATCAATGGCGCAGGAATGATAGATGTGTTGGCTAGCGGGGATCGAGTATCGTCTATGTATTCGCGCCGCCTTCGAGCAGCTCGGAGCCGGACCCTGGCCGCTGAACCACTGAGGCCTGGCTGCGCCCGCCAGTCTTGCCCCCCACGAAACCGCCCCCCCTAGGTCAGGACTCAAGAGCCGGTTTTTCGAGCTGGCGCGCGGATCGGCGTCGGCATGCGCATCGATTCAAGGTTGTTTGGAAGTCCGCGAAGGGGTGGCTGCCGATGCGAACGCGCAAGGCAACATGATCTTGGTTCGGCTTGTTTGCATGCTCACCAAGCCCGCACGGAGGAAGCATCAGGTGCGAACGCTGTACGCTGGGTGACGAATCGCCGTCAACGCCCCCATATCCGCACCATGAACGCAGATCTCCCAAGTACCGACGACCTGCCATCGCGTTTCGGCAAGGCCATGCTGATCGCCGCCTGGATCGTCGGCCTCGCGCTGCTGGTGCTGTTCTTTGATAACCTGTTGGAACACCAGCGCAACCCGAATCCTAACCCCGCCCTAGAGATCAACGCCGCGGGCCTGCCTCAGGTGGTCTTGCAGCGCAACCGCATGGGCCACTACGTGGCGCGCGGCAGTATCAACGGCGAACCAGTGACCTTTCTGCTCGACACCGGAGCTACCTCCGTGGCCCTGCCGATGAAATTGGCCCGACGGTTGGAGCTACCTATGCGTCTCGGCGGTATGAGCAAGACCGCCAACGGTCTCGCGCAGACCTGGTCGACGCGTCTCGACAGCGTCAGTCTAGGCGGGCTCGCCGCGCGCAACGTGCGCGCAGTGGTCCTGCCCAACATGCCGGGCGATGAGGTCTTGCTCGGCATGAATTACTTGAAGCGCTACGAGATGATCCAACGTGGCAACAGGCTGACGCTACGCGTGCCTGGGTCAGCCAGCCAAGATGTCACAACTCATCCGCGGTGACCTCTGCCTGGTTGAGGATGGCGCGCAAATTGTCTTCCGGCAGATCGCCGGGGTGGTTCCGAATGGTCGTATAGCGTCCGCCGCAAGTCGCGGGGCATCTGGCTGGACACCGAGTCTAGCAATGTCCGACACCGCGCATCGAAGCCGTGATCGAGCGCAACGGCCGCTGCCGATCAGGCTTCGCCAGCGGGCTTTTCCGGTCGATGCGCTGCATCCGCGGTGCGGCCGGCGGCAACGGTCTCGGCGGTGAGATCACCGGCGGCCATGCGCCTGACCTTTGCGAACACCTGATTTTCGAGGTCGCGCTTAAAACGGCTGACGCGTTGCATGACCTTGTCGTCTCCGGTCCCCAGGATCTGCGCCGCCAGCAGGCCGGCATTCTTGGCGCCGTTGATGGCGACGGTGGCCACCGGCACGCCGGCTGGCATTTGTACGATCGACAACAAGGAGTCCTGACCGGATAGCGACGAGGTCTTGACCGGCACGCCGATGACCGGCAGCGGCGAGATGGCGGCGACCATGCCGGGGAGGTGCGCGGCGCCGCCAGCGCCAGCTATGACGACCTTGAGCCCGCGCCTCTGGGCGCTCTCGGCGTAGTCGTACAGGCGTTTCGGCGTGCGATGGGCGGAGACGATGGTCATCTCGAACGGCACATCAAGCTCGTTCAGAGCGTCCGCGGCGGCCTGCATAATCGGCAGGTCCGAGTCGCTGCCCATGATGATGCCGACCAGGGGTTGGTTGTTGCTGCTCATGCTCGTGTCTCGCCCTCGATACGGATCAGGTCTCGGACCTGCTCCGCCTTCTCGCGGGCTTGCTCAATCTCCTGATCAAGGACGGTGACGTGTCCCATCTTGCGGTGGGGGCGAGTGGTCGCCTTGCCGTAGAGGTGCAGCGAGACGCCGGGGATGGCCAAGGCCGCCCGCAGCCCCCGGATGACCGGCCGGCCGCCGAAGCCCGGCGCGCCGAGCAGGTTGATCATCGCCGCGGGGGCGAGCAGATCGGTGGCGCCCAGAGGCAGCCCGGCGATGGCCCGCAGGTGTTGCTCGAACTGATCCGTTATACAGGCCTCAATGGTGTAATGGCCGGAGTTGTGCGTGCGCGGCGCCACCTCGTTGACCAGCAGCCCGCCGTCTTGGGTGAGGAACATCTCGACACCGAAGATGCCCACGCCGGCTAGGGCCTCGACGGTATTGATTGCAAGGTCGCGCGCGGCCAGGGCAACGTCTGACGGGACGCGTGCCGGCGCCAACAGCAGATCCAGGATATTCTCGCTAGCATGCACGGCCATCTCCACCACGGGATAGCAGCGCGTCTCGCCATCCTGGCCGCGCGCCACCATCACCGCCAGCTCCTTGTCGGCCGGGATATAGCGCTCGATTAGCGACGCCACCGGTAGATGACGCGCGAAATCCGCCGCACTTTGCATCACCTGCACTCCGCGCCCGTCGTAGCCGCCGCGGCGCGCCTTCTGTACCAACGGATAGCCAAAGCGTGCAAAGGCCTCGGCATCCGGCACCTCGGCTGCCGCGAACTCGGCATTGGCTATGCCGGCATCGGTCAGCACCTGCTTTTGGCTCAGCTTGTCCTGGATGTCGGCCAACAGGCCTGGGCACGGAAAGATATGCCGACCGGCATTGGAGAGTTCGATCAGCGTACGGGTATCGATGTCTTCGATATCAAAGGTGGTCACGTCGCAGGACTCGACCAGTGCGCGCAGCGCTGTTGGATCATCATAGTTGCCGACAATCTGGTGGCCGGAAATCTGGCCCGCCGGCGAGTTGGGGGTCGGATCGAGCACGACGCAGGCGCAGCCGATGCTCTTCGCCGCGCGCACCATCATACGTCCAAGTTGTCCGCCGCCGATGACGCCAATGCGCGCGACCGGGTAGGGATAGACGTCGTTATCTGGGTGGATCATGCTGCGTTGCGTCGTCGTGCTGAGTCTTTTTCGATCAGCTTTGGGTCGGGTTGGCCTTGGGTCAGCGTCGCGTCAGCCCTTCACGGGTGCGCTCGAAGGCGGCCTCCGCCTCTGCCAGCCGGGCGTGTATCTCAGGCTCGTATTGGATCGCGAAATCGAGAAAGGTGCGAGCCACCAGCGACAGCTCGCGACCACGCCAATGCACCAGATGCCAGCGACGCATGATCGGGAAGCCGAGGACGTCGAGCAGCACCAGGCGGCCCGCGGCGCTGTCGAGCGTCAGCGAATGCAGCGACAGCGCCGAGATGCCGAGGCCGCCGACGATGGCGTGCTTGATGGCCTCGTTGCTGCCGAGCTGCATCCGCACCCGGGGCTTCAATCCGGCCTCCACGAACTGCTTTAGCACCGCGTCCCGCACGCCCGACCCCGGCTCGCGCAGGATCAGGTTCTCCTCAACCAGCCGGCTGATCGGGATGTTGCGCTGCGTCGCCAACGGATGATCGACGCGCGCCACCATCACCAGAGGGTTCGGCGCGAAGGGCATCGACTCGATCTGATCGCTATCCTCGCGCGGCTGCCCCATCAAGTAGAGATCGTCGTCGCGGTCGGTTAGGCGCTCCAGGGTGTTCTCGCGGTTGGTGACCTGGAGTTGGACGTCGATACCGGGATAGCGCTGGCAGAAGGCACCTAGGATCTCAGGTGCCACATAGGCGGCCGTCGTTAGCACACCGAGCCGCAGCCGACCACGCCTGAGTCCTTTCAGGTCCGCCAGCGTGATCTCCAGGTTGGACAGGGTGTTTAGGATCTCGCGGCCAGCGGCGTTGACTTCCCGGCCGGCATCGGTCGGCTCGACGCTGCGCCCTACCTGCCGAAACAACGGCGTACCCAAGGCGTCGGAGAGCTTCTTGATCTGCATCGACACCGTGGGCTGAGTCAGGAACAACTCCTCGGCGGCGCGTGTGAAGCTACCCAGGCGCACGATCGCCTCCAGCAACTGGAGTTGTCGGAGCGTGGTATGCCTGATGAGGTAATCGGAGCCGCCGCCAGGAGAAGCGGTACGTCCGTCGCTAGAATCGACCATAGCTGTATGGCGGCGGCTGCCGACCGGACTGCCCTTGGGCGTTCGACCAACCGGCCGACGCTCGGATCGCCCGGAATCGCCGGGGCCCCTCTCCAGAGCCGGTTCATCCGCTAAATCATCCCTGGGCTCATCCCTGGGCTCAGCCGGGTGTTCATTCATCAGCCTGTCCGCGGAGGCTTCGGGAGGGGTCTCGGTCGAGTGCTAGAGCCTGCCGCGCTGAGTTGCCGAGCATTGCCTGAAAAACCAAACAGTCTAGCGCGTTTCTCACAGATACTCCAGCGTTTGCGCGCAAGCGCGGCAATGCCAAGGTTTGCGCTAGGTCTGCATCATCTCTAAACAACGCAGTGCTTTCCGAGACGCGGGGCTAGTCAGGCCAGACACGCGGGACGCCCTGAAACGCATCCGAACGCTTGGGCGCGAGCGCTTGTGGCGAGGCATCCGTCGCCTTGACAATAGCCTTGCGACCTTTAGCTGGCGCGGTGGCGCGCGCACGGGATACAGGGGTCTTCTTGCTACTCACCGCCTTAGCAGCAGCAGTCTTGGCCTGCGTCTCCGATGTCGTTGCTGTCCTTCGTGCCGTTGCCGTCCTTGACGTCGTTGATGTCCCGGTCGACTTTGCGGCTGCGCCCGTTGCACCCTCAGCGACACCTTCAGAATCTACACCTTGAGAATCAAAAGCGCCGCCAGTCGGCACGGCCTTGTCTTCGCTCATCGTCGTTACTCCCGCGGTGATTCGACCAAGTTGTCGACGCGTTGCGCGAAACGCTCGGCCTCCGCCGTCAGTTCGCCACTGTCGTCGTCGGCAAATAGCGTCATGTTGACGTAGGTCCGGCCGAAACTCAGGTTCGGAAAGATGCCGGTCTTTTCGGATAAGTCACCGACGCGGTCGAGAAAGTCCCGCAGGGGCTCGTAGCCGCCGAAGACTAACCGCCGTTCCAGCCGCGGCGGTCGTTCGCGTCGACGCCACGGATGTGCGCCACCGCCTTGCCCTTGGTCCGCTTCAGAAGTAGGCACGGTCGTTCTCCGCCTGATGGCGCGGCACCCCGAGGGATTCCAGCCATTGTTCGATCTCTTCCGCGTGATGCAGTTCATCACGCAGCAGCGCGTTGAAGAACTCGGCGTTTTCATGATCGGCGATGCGGCGACAGAACTCCGTTGCCTCGTCGTAGAGCGCAACGATCTCCGCCTCCAGTGCGACATCTTGCAGCAGCAACTCAACCAGACCGTAGGCGACGCTTGCCGGGCGCAGCTGGGATGCATTGGGCGCCGCGCCCAGGCCAAGCATGCGCTTGACCAGCCGATCGGCGTGCTGCATTTCCTCCACCGTTTCGCGACGGAAGCGGTCGGCGGCATCGCGCAGCCCCCAGGCCTCGGCCAGGGCCGCCTGGGTCATGTATTGCTGCACCGCGGAATATTCCAGGCTCAGGGCTCGACCCAGATAGCCCAGGGTGCGCGGATGGATGCTGGCGTGACGCATGCTTTGGGTGTCGTGACGACTTGGTGTCCGTTGTTGGCTTTGGTGCCGATGCCTAGTGAACCGCGTTCTAGTTACGCGGGGTCAAGAGCCGTTGCCGGCCCTGTAATTGGCGCTCGGCGCTCGGTGCTTAGGAACCCTGTCACGAACAATCTGAAGGCTTCTGTGCTGGAAGCGGTGCAACCGCTGCGCATGTTCCACCCTACCTGTGCAGGTTGTCTTTGCACTGTGACTTGGCCTACGCGACCGGTGCTGCTCAGTCGCTAATGGTTAGTCGGCATTGCCACTGCCGGTCGGCAGGACCGGCTCGACCTCACGGTGCGGGCGGGCGATGATGTGGGCCGCCACCAGGCCGTCACCGACCCGCTCGCAGGCATCGGCGCCGGCACGAACGGCCGCATTGACGGCACCGGTCTCGCCGCGTACCAATACGGTGACATAGCCGCCGCCGACGAATTCGCGACCAATCATCCGTACCTCCGCCGCCTTGGTCATCGCGTCCGCGGCTTCAATCGCCGGCACCAGACCGCGTGTCTCGATCATTCCAAGGGCAATGCCCATGACTTCGTTTGCCATTTGTCTTCTCCGCTTGAGTATGCGCCGGGGCTGCAATCACCCGGATCGCGGTCGTAGGATTCGCCGGGCAGTCGGGTCAGCGCGCGTGCGCGTCGCGTTGGCTGCCGCCCGAGACGGCTAGCCGAATTGGGCTCGGTTGGCCGACCGGGACTGGGCCGGTGGAATCCGGATCAGTCGGTGCTGCCGCTGCCGGTCGGCAGCACCGGCTCCACCTCGCGGTGGGGGCGCGCGATGATATGGGCCGCGACCAGGCCGTCGCCGACGCGCTCACAAGCATCGGCGCCGGCGCGCACGGCCGCGTTGACCGCACCGGTCTCGCCGCGCACCAGCACGGTCACGTAACCGCCGCCGACGAACTCGCGCCCGATCAGCCGCACCTCTGCCGCTTTGGTCATGGCATCGGCCGCTTCGATCGCGGGCACCAAGCCACGCGTCTCGATCATGCCTAGTGCAATACCCATGGTCTCGTTAGCCATCGTTTCTCTCCGTCTGTCTTAGTTCGTTGACTGTTGATTCCGTCGTCACCTAAGCCGCTGGCCAGGGTGACGGAAATGGTTCTTATGGAATGCGTTCGGTCCTGCTCAGCGGCCTGGTTGGCCGGGCGCGAACGCAGCATTGGACCCGGACCCGGCAAGCACCGGCTCCAATTCGTTGTGTGGGCGAGCAATGATGTGGGCCGCGACCAGGCCGTCGCCGACTCGCTCACAGGCATCCGCCCCAGCCCTGACCGCCGCATTGACCGCGCCAGTTTCGCCGCGGATCAACACCGTCACGTATCCACCACCGACGAACTCGCGCCCGATCAGGCGCACCTCGGCGGCCTTTGTCATTGCGTCCGCGGCCTCAATCGCCGGCACCAAGCCGCGCGTCTCAATCATGCCGAGGGCAATACCGATTCTTTCGCCTGCCATTTGTCGTTACTCCCAACTGTTGTGCGATACCCGCGACCGCCGCGGCTCTCGTGACCTGCCAATCGAATGTCTGTAACCACGCCCGGAGCGGGTTGACCTTTTCCCTTGCCCGGATAGCGGCGCTTGCCGCCGCCAGATGCTAGGCCGCGCGCACCTCGTCATCGGGTTGCGCGTCGGCATCAATGCCCGCGCTCGCTGCCCCCGCTGCCGCGGTATCCTCGGGTCGCACGATGTCCTCCGGCGCCCAATTGTCGATGATCCCGCCGATGGTCAGATCGGTGAGGATCTTGGGATCGCCCATCGCGTAGCGTCCGGCGGACCCACTGACCGTGAACACCCAGTTGCCGGGTCGGGTGCCAACCGGATCGGTGGCGACCTGCAACTTGCCCTTGCGGTCCGCCAGGATGCGCAGAGCACAGTGTTCCAGCCCCGGCACTCGTTCAGTGCAGACCAGCGTGCCGACGACCTGATTGATCTCCATGCCTGTTCTCAGATGCCTGTTTGCTGATGCCTGGTCTCCGGTCTGATGCCCGGACTAGTCGCCGGCCTGCTCTCCGGCCTAATCTCCGGCCTAATCTCCGGACTGATCTCCGTCTGGGCGCCACGATGCTCAGACCGCGTCCGGATCCCAATTGTCGATGATGCCGACAATGGTGAGGTCGCTTGGATATTCCTTGCTGCCGGCGGCCTCGCGAGCGGCGGAGCTGCCGACGCAGATGACCCAGTCGTCCGGCTTCGCGCCGATGGCGTCGACCGCCACCAGTTGCGCACTACCGTCCTGCACCACCTGCAAGTGTTTGTGCTCAAAGCCTGGGATGCGGTAAGTCGAGACCAGCGGCTTTACCACACGGCAGATCTTCATCCGTGCGCGCTCCCGGACAGCGGATCGAGCGATGACCCAACCAACTCGATCGGCGAGCCAGCATCGCAGTCGCGCACGGCCCGCAGGCAATGCAGCAAGCCATCGGCACAGAGCCCTGGATAGCGTGCCTTGAGCGCCGCGGCGGTGCGCTCGCAGTGCGCAACGGCGCGCTCTTTCGCGCCCGGCACGCTACCGTGATAGTCATAGCGGACCACGATCGGCACCGGCAGGCTGCGGGAGAGGTTGAGCCCAGTGAAGATCTTGATGCCGACGTCCAGGTGCGCCGCGCCTTCCTCGACCGTGTCGAGATAAGCGAAATAGGTCAGGTTGCGCAGCTGGATCTCCTCAAAACCGATGCCGGCGCCGATAAAGCGTTCGGCGTGGCCGATGTCCTGGTAGCCGCTGGCGTGAAAACTCCGCACATAGTCGATCTGCGACAGGTTGTTCTCGATCAGGCGCAGGATCAGATCGACCATGCCTGAATCGGGCTCAGATCGCTTCACTGCGCCCGGCGCATGGGCGCGCACCAGTTCGGCGATGCGCGCGCGTCCTGCGCTCGGGGTCATGCCGCGGGTGATCTCGTAGACTTTGCTGGCGTCGAGCCAGTGATTCAGGTCGCACTGTCCATCGGCGTCCGGCACATGCACGCGGATGGCATCGGTGTCGGTGTCCATCCCGATCAACAAGAGATCCACCGATGCGCCGCAGCAGAAACCGTTCTCGATCGCCTGCCGAAAGGCTGCCAGATGGTCCCAGCCCTCGCGCGCGGCGGCCTCGTCATCGGATGCGTGGGCGGCACAACCCTGGTGCGCTGGATCGACCGAGCTGAAGTGATACACCACGGCCTTCAAATAGCGTGTCGGCTCATCGGCGGTGTTCGGACGCCCCTCGCGGAAGCGCATCAGTTCGGTCTCGATCCACTTCTCCACGGTATTCTCGATATCGAACAGCGAGCCCGCGTACGACTTGCGGCGGACCGCACCATAGGGCAGCCGCAGCACGTAGCTAATGGCGTGCGCCAAGCGCCCGTCGGCGCAGGGCGTGATGTCCATCAGGTGAAAGCCGCATTGTTGCAGGAAGCCCTGAAAGTCCTTGCCGTCGCGCCCGCCGAGCGGGTCCGCGGTAAAGAACTCGTCACTGACGCGCCGATAGGTCTCAAACACACACCAGGCAAAGAGGCGGCGCATGTCTAGCCCCGTGGCCCAGGCCGCGTCGAGGATATGCGCGGGCAGTTGAAAGCCGAGATCGCGCTGCGCGATCTGTTGCGCGCGATCGACGAAATCCGCTTCGCAGCGCTCGCTCGCGACCCGCTTCAGCACCGGCACGATATCGTCAAACGCCTGCTTCACCGACGACTCATAGCGATACAGCCGGTCGTTTGCGGCAGCGTCGGTGAGTGGGTGCAGGCCGCGCGATGAGGTCATTCTCTGAGTCGACGGGATGCGATCCGCCGTTCCGCTCGGCTGCTGGTGACGCGGCTCGTTCCTCACGCGTTTAGACGCGACAGCCGGTCGCGGCGGTCGGATCGGCCGCACCGGACGCTTGGCCTGAGCGCGCTGCTGCGCTGCCACCGCCGCTCGCCGACCGGCACGACCCGCTTGCGGGCCTTGGTCTGCCGGATGCGTCGCCGATGGGTTGCCCGGGTTTAACTGGGTCTCAGGTCGGCCTGCGGACTGGGCATCATCATGAGCGCCGACGCCGTCTTGGCCAGCACCCGAAGCCGGAGCCCGAATCGGTGTCGGTACCGGGGCCGAGTCCGGCAGCCCGCGACTACGTGGCGACATGCCAGCGCGACCGCGCCTGCCCCTGTTGCTGCCTAGCCGGCTCACGTCAGCCCCTAGCCCCGCCGGAATAGGTCACCAACGAGCCGCGCTCGCTACTGCCGCCGCCACCGGTGACACGGCTCACGGGCGTCGGGACCTCATCATTACGCTTCATGTCCATCGGCGGCATCGCTCCCATCGGTCCCGGTCGGGTCGGGTTGCGCCGACGCGCTGAGGCGCCTTCGGTGCCAGTGACGCGGTCGCCACGCTCCCAATCGTCGCCGGTGACCTTGGGGCCAGCGCTTTGGCCCTCACCGGTGATTCTTGATGTCAGCGTCGGGGGCTCTTCCGTTTGCGCCACGACAGGATCGGCCGGGGCAGTCGGCGCCGGCTTCATCACCTGGGCCATGGATTGGGCCAATGCCTGATTGGTCGAGCGCCTGGTGTCAAAGCGGGCCTGCTCGGTACCGGTAATCTTGCCGCTGCCCATGCCGAATGGGCCGGTGATGTGACGCGAAGACTCGTAGGCGGTGCCTGTCACGCCCTCAGAGCGCGTATCGGCCGAGCGAGCATTGGCGGCATCGGACGCTTGACGGGCCGGCGAGGTCACGCTGAACCCTTGCCAAGGCGCGACGCCATCGAGCATCCGCGGAAAATCGGCTTGGCCGGGGGCCGCTCCATTGCCTCCACAGGCTTCGGCGAACTGATCCGCGCCAACGTAAGGCGTACCGGTCACGGGCTCGCAGGCGCCTTTGGCGGCGCCGGTGACGCGCCCGCCGGGCAACCCATCCGCGGCCGTACCAGAGATATCGGCACTTGATAGAGCGCTACCCTGGGCGTTGGTCCTTGGGTCCCGGGGCGGATCAACACTAGGCTGTATACCCGTCAGCTTCGGCCCGGGCGTGGCCGCCATGACGCGGGTGCGCGCTAGGATTTCACCCTGGCTCGGCACCTCGCAGTAATGCTCCGCCTGCTCCAGGCCGGCATAGGGCGTTCCGGTGATGGCCTTGCAGGTGCCGGGCTCATCGCCGGTGACCTTCATAGAGCGACCTGTTTGGGTGCCGGACACGCGCAGCCCCTTGTTAGTGCTCGAGAGTCCGGTGCCTGGGGGCTCGGGCTGCGGATTGATGCCGCAGTCCTCATATTGGCCGCGGTCGATATACTGATCACCGGTCACGATGCGGCAGCTTCCGGGCTCGTCACCGGTGACGGCGTCGGAGCGCCCGACGCGGTTGCCGGTGACGGTTCCGCCGCCGAGGGTGATCGAGCGGCCCACCTTCGGCGGCACGAGCTCTTTGCCGATATCAGACGGCGCGGTGTATTGGGTGCCGGTCGGGCGCACATTGGCGCCTAGTTCGTCACCGGTGACCGCGGCCGATCGACCGAACAGGCTGCCGGATACCGACTTGCCTGCGCGGGTCTCGGCGACGCCGATCTTTGATGGCGACGGCGACGGCGTTCGGCTCATGCCGGTGTCAGCACCGGTGTGGCAAAAGGCGCCGTACTGATTCGCGGACAAATACTCGGTGCCCGTAACGTTTTTGCAGGTTCCCGGCTCGTCGCCGGTCACCTTGCTGGAACGACCGACCTCATTGCCGGTGATGCGGTTGCCGTGACTGGTCGGGCTGACGCCCACCTTAACGATCCCCGGCGCCTGCTCTGTCTGGCAAAACTCGCGGAAGATATCCGCGCCCATATATTCCGTGCCGGTCACCGGCCGGCAGGTACTCGGCTCATCGCCAGTGGTCTTGACGCTGCGACCAACCTTGGTGCCGGTGACCCGCTGCCCCAACGCGGTTTCTGTCACGCCGACCTTCCAGGGCTGATCGGTGGCGCCTTGCAGGTCGACCTTTGGCCGCACCCGACCGCTCGGCCTGGACTTGCGCTCACCGGCACTGCCGTTGTTGCTGCGCTGCGCGCGCACCTTCTGCGCCAACTCACGCCCACTCAACTTCGGGTTTGCCTGACGTGCCAGTCCGGCCGCGGAGCTGTGGTTTTGGCTGGCGTTCTTGCCGCGACTGGACAGCGCGGCGCGCCGCGCGAGCGACAGCATGCGACCGGTCGGCTTGGCGGCCAACGCTGCATCCGCGCGCTTGTTCCGCGGCCCGGGCTTGGCAGTGCTAAGACTGCTGGCCAGGTTGTTACCAGAATTCGTCGACGGCGACGTGGAGTCGCTCGCCGCTTGGTCTTGCTTGCGCTCGCCATTGCAACCGCAGCCACAGTCTTTCTTCCGCGGCGAGGCGGACGCGCTAGCCTTAACATCGCCGACGTTGCGGACCCGATCACCAGCGCGCACGGCCTTGCGTCCGTTCTGGGCCATTGCTGCGCGACGTTGGCGCGCCATGGCGCGGCTGGCTTGTGCTGGGCTGAGGCTTGGGCTCTGGCTTGAGCTTAGGCGGGCAGTCGTGCCTTTGCGAGCGGGGGCGCGGCCTGTCGGCGCGATTGCCGCCGAGGCTGCTGGCGCCTCGTTCCAACTAGAAGGTGCGCTTGGTGCTGGCGTGGTGGTCGCCGACATGGTTGGCGTGGACGCCCGTGCCGGGGCCGAGCGCGTGCGCTCGGGCGAGTTGTTGCTGACGGCTTGCTTGCCGCTGATGGACATCGACCGCCGGCGCGCCAGCGCGGCCTCGCGTCCGCTCGATTTCAGGTTCGCTTTGCTTGCCATGATATTCGCTGTTGGATTCGGGTCCGTTGGCTGATTCTTGGTCGATGCAGCGGGCTGGGTCCTAGTCGCTGCCGCAGGCCGAGGCTTCGTTGGTGCCGCGGGCTGGGTCTCTATCGCTGCCGCGGGCTGGGTCTCTATCGCTGCCGCGGGCTGGGCGTCTATCGCTGCCGGGGGTTGGCGCGGTGCCGCAGGGTACTGGAGCTTCCAGGCCGCCGATGCGCTGCTGGCACTGCCTACCAAAGGTTCGAACCCCAAAAATGCGGTGAACGACATTGGCGACCTTTACTCCGAGCGCTGGTCTGGGCGCTGATCTGGGCACTGGTCCGGCCATTGGCCTAGTCACTGGTTGGGGCATTGGCCCGGGCGCTGGCGTTGTCGGACGCCCGCGCTCGGGGTGCGCAGCCAACGCACTAGGCGCGACCCTGGAAGACCACGAAGCAAGAGCCCTGGCTCTGGGTGTAGTTGTCGTAGCCGGTTAGGCGCACGTGGTGGTCGGGATAGGACCGGTGGCAAGCCTCAAGCTCAGCAACCACATTGCCGAGCTCGGTCTCGCCAAAATAGGGCAGCTTCCACATGGTCCAGTAGTCATCCATTGAGTTCGTGGGATGAGCGTGCTCAATGGCCGGCGTCCAGCCCTGGGCGATGATGTAGGCGATCTGGTCGTAGATCTCCTGCTGCGACAGCGGCGGCAGAAAGCCGAAGGTCTCTAATGTTACCTTGGTCTGATAGTCGCCGGTGGTGCTCTGGAAGGGCATGATCATTACTCCTGAATGGTCTCGATGTTCGGGATTGCGTCGCTGGTTGACGCGGTCTGCGCGAGTTTCGAATCGGGGTTTGGGCCATGGGGTTTGGGGCCGCGGGGTCTGAAGCCGGGCGCCAAGCACATGCAACATGCCCGGTGTGGGACTGGGCGCTCAGATGTCGAGCGCCTAGCCTAGGCCCTGGGCACTGTTTACCAGACCTATTTCACGTCGAGTTTGTCGACGGTATCGAACTCGAACTTGATCTCTTTCCAGGTTTCCATCGCGATGGCCAGTTCTGGGCTGTGCTGCGCCGCCTCGGTCAGGATGTCACGCGCCTCTTTTTCGATCTCACGGCCTTCGTTGCGGGCCTTGACCGAGGCCTCCAGAGCGACGCGGTTGGCGGCGGCGCCGGCGGCATTGCCCCAAGGATGCCCCTGGGTACCGCCGCCGAACTGCAGCATGGAGTCGTCGCCGAAGATGGTCACCAGCGCTGGCATGTGCCAGACATGGATACCGCCGGAGGCAACGGCGAAGACGCCGGGCAGCGAGCCCCAGTCTTGATCAAAGAAGACACCGCGGGAGCGATCTTCCGGGACGAAGGATTCACGCAGCTGGTCGACAAAGCCTAGCGTGGACTGACGATCGCCCTCGAGCTTGCCGACGACGGTGCCGGTGTGCAGATGGTCACCGCCGGAGAGGCGCAGACACTTGGCCAGCACGCGGAAGTGGATGCCGTGCTTGGGATGACGGTCGATGACGGCGTGCATCGCGCGGTGGATATGCAGCAGCATGCCGTTCTCGCGGCACCAGTTGGCCAGGCCGGTGTTAGCGGTAAAGCCACCGGTCAGGAAGTCGTGCATCATGATCGGCGAACCGACTTCCTTGGCAAACTCGGCGCGCTTATACATCTCTTCCGGCGTCGCGGCTGTGACGTTCAGGTAGTGACCCTTGCGCTCGCCGGTCTCGGTTTGGGCCTTTTGCAGGGCCTCGCCGACGAACTCGAAACGGTCGCGCCAGCGCATGAAGGGCTGAGAGTTGACGTTTTCGTCGTCCTTGGTCATGTCTAGACCGCCGCGCAGGCACTCGTAGACGGCGCGACCGTAGTTCTTAGCGGACAGACCCAGCTTCGGCTTGATGGTGGCGCCGAGCAGCGGACGGCCGTACTTGTTCAGGCGATCGCGCTCGAGCTGGATGCCGGCCGGCGGACCACCGCAGGTCTTGATGTAGGCGATCGGGAAGCGCAGGTCTTCCAGGCGCAGGTGGCGCAGGGCCTTGAAGCCGAAGACGTTACCGACCAGAGAGGTCAGCACGTTGACAATGGAACCCTCTTCGAACAGGTCGATCGGATAGGCGATGAAGGCGTAGAAGGACTCACTGTCGCCGGGCACGTCTTCGATGCGATAGGCGCGACCCTTGTAATATTCCAAATCGGTCAGCAACTCGGACCACACCGTGGACCAGGTGCCGGTGGAGGACTCCGCGGCGACGGCGGCGGCAACCTCTTCACGCGGCACGCCCGGCTGACCGGTGCACTTGAAGCAGGCCAACAGGTCCGTGTCCAGCGGAACGTAGTCCGGCGTCCAATACATGTCCCGGTATTCTTTAACACCGGCGTCGTAGGTCTTTACGCTCATACTCAGCTCCTGTGGGTCTGTTCTGCTGTCTGCTTCGCCTGCTAACAACCAGCGCCGAAGCGGTGGAAATTCGGAGCGCAACAATACACCGTCGGAATACCTAGAGAGAAATCGATTGTTTCGATTTTTAGCATTGCTTTTTATCTATAGGCGCGTCGGCTTCGCGTGCGCGGGTGGTGCAACCACACATGATGACGAACCGAAACGGTGCGCGCAACGAGTTTTCATCAGAAATTGTTAATGCGCCCAGGTCAAAAGCGCACACGAGCGCGATAGGTCAACACCCTTTCTCCCTCAGCAGGAACCTCAAGCTGCCATTCGGCGGTGTTGGCGTTGGCCTTGACGTGCGGGGCGCTCTCGCTGAGCAACGTCCAGTCGCCGGGAATGGTCTCGCGCAGCGTCACCGTCTGCGGTTCGGCCTTGGCGTTTCGGACCTCGATCTCGTAAGCGCTCTCGAACTCGTATTGCCAGGGGCCGGTGCCGGAACGCTTCTGAAAGTCGGTCTGCTTTTTCTCCGCGGTGACATCGAAAGCATTGCCAAGCAGCAGTCGCAGGGTCTCGTTCTTGGGCGTGTGGTCGATACTGTCCTCACCGATGAACTGCAGGTTGCCATCGGAGTCGCGCTGGTAGATGCGCACCACCCCCTCGGGCAGCGGCATGCCGAGGTTGGCGGATTCAGCGTTGACCAGCGTCAGGTAGACCTGCACGTCCAGCTTGTCGGTCAGGGCTCCTCGCGGTTGGCGAAAGCCGGCCTGACTGCCACTGATCAGCAACTCCTTGTCCACCGTCACGCCCGCCGCGTTCAGCAGCGAGACCTGCTTGGACTGGTTGTCGGCGATCGTGGTGGGAAAGCCGAGTGTATACAAATGGTATTCAAACAGCGCCTCCTCGGCCATCGACGGCGCCGCCTCGGCCATGGCGCGCGGGGCATCCGCCATGCGCCTCAGTTGCGGCATCTGCTCTGGCACCTGATTGACCTCACCAGCGACCAGTTGCAACCGGGCATCGCGATAGCTGGTGCCGCTTTGATTCTCCAGCGTGACCCAACCGTTGAGGTCTAGCTGATCTTGGTCCGGTGCCAGTTCGCCGACATAGTCCGCCTGCCAGCTCAGGCCGCCGGTGAGATAGCTCAGCTCGAGTGTGCGCTCGCCGGCAGCGGCATCCGCGGGCTGGTTCAGGCTCAGCACGAGCGTGGGCCGGTCGCGCAGATTGGCCGGGATATCGCGATAGACGATGTGCCCGCCGAGGCCGATCGGCTGCCCGCCAGCGCTGCTGTCAAAGCCGGCGGTCTCGATGCGATCGCCGATGCGCAGCACCACGCCGTTGCTGGCGGACAGCACCCTGGCTTGCTCCTCGGTGCGCTCACCGCTGGTGGGATGCGTGGTTACCAGTCCCACCTGCCGACCGACATACTTCTCCAGCAGTTTCGCCGGGGTCAGCAGGTCGAAGTCGAAGTTCTGCTCAATCACGGTCAGGCCGCCGCCGTCGACATCGCGCAATAGCGCCGTTTGCGGGCGGATGCGTGCGCTGACATCGCGAAACGCCAGCGCGACTCGTCCGGCGGGCAGACTCAGGGCGCGGCGGTCCTTCACCAACGCCAGGTCGTCGTTGTAGATGGTCACCGCCACGCTCTGCTGATCGCCGAGCGTCGTTCGCAGTTCCGGGGGCTCGGAGGCAGCGACCGCGTTGCCGTTCGGATTGGCGATCTGATCAGAGGTTTGGCTCATGCTGGGCTCCATGACGGAGAAAAACAGGAGAACGGACAGCATCGGAACCGTCAGTCCCCGGTGGGTAAGGGCGCTCAATGTCATTATCTTGATCTTCCTGCGGCGTTGGTGGGCGATTCTGGTCAGCGGGGCTGGTGTGCGATGATGGCCAGCGGGGGAACAAGCATACTACCGCTTGGGAAGCGCTGATCAATCGCGGTGTCAACAAGCCATGAATTTGCACCGCGAGATGCTTTTGCGGATCATGCAAAGGCAGCATTGCCGCCCGAAAGACAAGTAACCAGTAGGACGATCAGGCCTGATCGGCGCTGCCGGAGACAAAGGAGGGCATTCGCTCAATGCGCGAACTTGAGCAAGTGTTCAGGCTTAGATCGAGCGTTATAAGGCTTTTTGGCCGTTTCGTTGTACCAACAAGACAAACCGCTTGTCCGTGAATCGTCACCATTTCGCGCCGGCCGCGACGCCTCCGGCTGACGCGCCGCATCGCCAGAGACATCATCGTTAAGAGATCCATGAGCACAGCGCCCACGTCGAGACTAATGGCCGTTCTGTTGAACGGCATCGCACAGATCGAGTACGACCGCACCAAGCCGCTGCCGGACTATCAGGGCGCCTATTTAGATCAGGTGGACGCGAAGATGGACGACCAGGGCATCGATATCGACGGCCAGACCATCCGCAATCCGGACCTCGGCCAAAAGGCGCAGTTTATCGCCGCCAACCTCGTCCATGCGATCAAATCCGACCACGAGCCCTTGGCCGCGGCCATGTGCACCTGGCTTGCGGTACGCATGCCGGACCTGAAGCAGGTCAAGGTCCGCGAGCAAGGCGAGGACTTCAGTATCGAGTTGGACTTCGAGCAAGACTACATCAAGCAGCACCCGGTGCAGTTCGCGCCGCTGCGGCGCTCCTGAGCTCTCGCGTGGCCTGGCCGCCAGTCTCAACCTTGTCCTTGGCGAACGCGCCTGGGTCCAGGATCGCAACCCGGCTGGCGCCGCTTGGCGCGAGCTCCGCGGCGCCCAGAGCCGCTACCGCTCCGGGCCCACCAGCGGTCCCGCTGCCGATCCCACTCGAGGTCACCATCGAAATCCCGCGCGGCAGCTTCCGCAAGGTGGGCTCCGACGGCCAACTCGACTTCTTATCGCCAATCCCCTGTCCCTACAACTACGGTGCCGTCGGCACCCTGCTCGGACTAGAAGGCGACTTGCTCGACGCCGTCGTACTCGGACCGCGGCTGGCCGCGGGAATCAGGGTCCAGGTACTGGCCTATGGCGCCGTCGGCCTGTTCGATCGCGGCCTCTACGACGACAAGCTCATTTGCGCAATGGGGCCGCTCGGCCCGGCGCAATTGCTCCAGGCCCGCCGCCGCATGCTGGCCTTCTTCCGCGCCTACGCCTGGGCCAAGCGGCTGCTTAACCGCTGGCGCGGAAGACCGGGGCGCACGGCGCTGCACGGCTGGGTCAGCAGCGAAGATGCCCTGGCAAGGGCGCGGCCCGTAGCGCCTGGTGGCTGGAGCGGCGCGCCAGTACCCTTTTGACCTCCGCAGCCAGAACTTATGGCCCGAGGCTGGACCCTGGTCAGAGATCGGGCGCAACGCATCCACCAACCGAGCCAAAATCCGTCCGGAACACCTTAGCGAACCCAACCGCCCGCACCAGTTGGCCGGAAAACCTAAGCCATCCCCGCGGCACTTGTTCGCGATCCTCGGCGGCGCATTTATCCTCAAGTGCCCGCGGCCGATCCGCCCGGGAGGCCGGTGATGCCCTCCGACACAGCCACCGGTTTCAGATCCTCTCGCCGGAAGCAATACATTTTAAGTGGAAATTGCGCAAGGACAATGTCTTCGCCTGAATAACCACAGAGAATGTGTGCGTCTTGACGTCACCGCCCGGTCCCCGGCGCGCCAGGACCCGCCAGCGGGTACTCGTCACCGACGCGATGCAGCTCCAGCCCCGGTCCCCGGGCGCCATGGGTGCCGGCTGCCGACAGTTGACCAGGCTAAGCCAGAGCTTCGTCATCTGGGTGACCCATTCTTAAGTTTGTCAATAAACAGGCTCATGCATCTTAATAGACTACGCGCAGTCGTCACCAAGCATCAGCAACAGTGCATCTTTCCCTGTATTGAAGATTTAGCGGAGAACGGGCTCGACCTGACAAGGTTTGCTGATGAGCAACAGATCCCGTCACGCCAGGATGTCACTCAATACATAGCGGCCTGGTTTAAATATGTCGAACTGTCCGCTGATGAGTGTCGGGACTGGATGATCGAATACTGCGTTGATGTGCTCTCAGCCATAGCGTCTAGTGCTCCGTCGCGCATCCGGCATAGCACGAAAAGCAACATCAAATATATTTATTCGTCTGATGCGCTCTTTGCTTGCGGCTGTGAGGAGAATAAGTTCAAGGCGGCTTGTGAGCCAAGCTGCCCGGTTTACGCAGAAATGGCGCAAAAGGCCAAGGATAGACAGGCAGCAAATATCGATATCGCTTATGAGATCAAACCTGAAGACGGCGCCGTCCATGCAAGGCCGCCGAGGTATTCTGTAAAGCAAGCATACAAGAAACAGTTTGCCGAGGCCATGGCGCTTGTAAAGCAGCAGCTAAAACAGGGCGCCGCCAGGACGGAGATTATCAGTTTATTGAATGACAAGGGCTTTAAGTCCAGAACCGGGAGACCATGGACCTTTTCTATTTTGGCGGCTGAGCTTGGGAAGCTCAACAGCGATATCGATCCTGCTGAAGCGGATGTGGGAGGTGAGATGACAGGAGATCAGCCGCAACCATAGGTGCGGCCTGAAAACACAAGGGTTGCGTGAAGAAAAAGCAAAATTTTCGATACGCCAAACTGGCGTAGTCGAGCGTTTCGTGCAGCAGTGGCAGGTCGACGCGCGCCGGGCGGAGGCGTCGCTGTCTCTGCTGGCGTTGCTGCAAGGGCATAATGATATCTCCGACATCAAGGTTCGGGACATGGATCTCCGTCTGCGCCCGCTGCGTAAAGCGGATGCCGACGACAGCGCCGCACGCACATTCTTTCCCGTCATCAGCCATCGCGATCCGGATGCGCCAGCAGGGGAAAAGCGTAAACCCAAGAAGACCTTCCTGATCAGCCTGGAGGGCCTGCGCCTGGATGGCGATCATCGCTTCTGGGTCGCCGCGGCCAAGGGCGAGGCTAGCGGCTCCTTGTCCGGCAACTTCAGCATGAACACCGACGGCGGTCGCATCGCGCTCGATGACGGAACCATCGACCTGACGGTCGGTTCGCTGTCGTTGCTCGGCGTGGACACGATCAACCCCTGGACCACCGGCGTGGCCCCGTTCGCCTCGCGCAAGGCCGCGACGAAAGGCCCGGTGTCCTAACGCAAGCTGTCTTCACCCAGATAGAAGGCACCGTGGAGATCAAGGAGCGTCATTGGAATCATAAACTCTCAGCGATTGTCTTCTGGGCGCATGTGCGGAAATAGCAGCACGTCGCGGATCGACGGCGAGTCGGTGAACAGCATGACTAGGCGGTCGATGCCGATGCCCTCGCCCGCGGTCGGTGGCATGCCGTGCTCCAGGGCGCGGATGTAGTCGGCATCGAAGTGCATGGCCTCCAGGTCACCGGCGTCTTTGTCGGCCACCTGTTGCCGGAAGCGCTCGGCTTGATCCTCAGCGTCGTTGAGCTCGGAGAAGCCGTTGGCGATCTCGCGTCCGCCGACGAAGAACTCAAAGCGATCGGTGACGAAGGGGTCTTTGTCGTTCAGACGCGCCAGCGGTGAGACCTCGGTGGGATAGGCGGTGATGAAGGTCGGCTGCATCAGGCGATGCTCGACGGTCTTCTCGAAAATCTCGATCTGCACCTTGCCTAAACCGTCGCTGTCCTTGAGATGAATCCCCAAGCGCTCGGTGAGGGCACGGGCCTTGTCCAAGTTATCAAGATCGACGGCGGTCAGCTCTGGATTGAAGTGCAGGATGGACTCACGCACGGTCATACGCTGGAACGGCTGCGCCAGGTCGTAAGTCTCGCCCTGATAAGTCAGCTGGGTGCTGTCAAGGACGACCTGCGCCATGTCGCGGATCATTGTCTCGGTGAGCTCGATCAGGTCTTGGTAGCCAGCATAGGCCTGATAGAACTCCAGCATCGTGAACTCGGGGTTGTGCCGGGTGGAGAGACCCTCGTTGCGGAAGTTGCGGTTGATCTCGTAGACCTTCTCGAAACCGCCGACGACCAGGCGCTTGAGATAGAGCTCCGGGGCGATGCGCAGGAACAACGGCATGTCGAGCGCGTTGTGATGGGTCGTGAAGGGTCGCGCGACGGCGCCGCCGGGGATTGCCTGCATCATCGGCGTCTCGACCTCAAGATAGTCGCGCGCGTTCAGGAAATCGCGGATGAACTGCACGATACGCGTGCGGGTGCGGAAGGTATCGCGCGCCGCTTCGTTCATGATCAGATCGAGATAGCGCTGGCGATAGCGGCTTTCCTGATCCGATAGCCCGTGGAATTTCTCCGGCAGCGGACGCAAGGACTTGGTCAGCAACCGCAGCGAGTCGACCCTAATGGAGAGCTCGCCGGTCTTGGTCTTAAATAACATACCGACGGCCCCGCAGATGTCGCCAATGTCGAGCTCTTTCTTGAACCAGGCGTAGTCGTTGGTGCCGAGCACGTCGCGCTGTACGAACAACTGGATGCGCCCGCTCATGTCTTGCAGATGCGCGAAGCTAGCTTTGCCCATCACGCGCCGACTCATCAGCCGACCGGCCACCTTGGCGCGCACGTTGCGGGTCTCCAGCTCGCCAGCGTCCATATCGCCATAGTCGGCGTGTAGGCCGCTGGCCACGGCGTTGCGCCGGAAGTCGTTTGGGAAGGCGATGCCCTGCTCCCTCATCTGGGTCAGCTTCCCGCGGCGCGCGGCGATCAGCTTGTTTTCTTCGAGCTGATCCTGATGACGCTCCGCCTCAGGGGCATTCCCGGCATCGCTCGGGGTCGACTGACTGTCGCTCATGGTGTTCTGCACGCTTATTGGAGATGAGGGTGGTTGGGCGCAATGGCGCGATCAATGCGCCACTGATGGAATTGGTAACAACGGCATTGGTGGCAATGGCATTGGTGGCAATGGCATTGGTGGAACCGCTGCGCTTGTTCCACCTTACCGGTCCAGGTTGTTTCGCACGCTCGGATTCAAGACCGCTCTGCGTTTAAAGGCCGCTTTTCAGGCTGGCTTCGATGAACTGGTCGAGGCTGCCATCAAGCACCGCCTGGGTGTTGCCGGTCTCGACATTGGTCCGCAGGTCTTTGATGCGGGACTGATCGAGCACGTAGGAGCGAATCTGGCTGCCCCAGCCGATGTCGGATTTGGTCGCTTCCAGCGCCTGCTGGTCAGCATTGCGCTTTTGCATCTCCAGTTCGTAGAGCTTTGCCTTGAGCTGTTTCATGGCCTGGTCCTTGTTCTTATGCTGGGAGCGGTCGTTCTGGCACTGGGTCACGGTGTTGGTCGGCAGGTGCGTGATGCGCACCGCGGATTCCGTCCGGTTGACGTGCTGGCCGCCGGCACCGGAGGCACGGTAGACGTCAATGCGCAGGTCCGCCGGATTGATCTCGATCTCGACCGAGTCGTCGACCTCGGGCGACACAAACACCGCGGCAAACGACGTATGCCGGCGATTGCCGGAGTCAAACGGCGACTTGCGTACCAGCCGATGTACACCGGTCTCGGTGCGCAGCCAGCCGAAGGCGTGATCACCTTGCACGAAGATAACGGCAGATTTGATGCCAGCAACATCGCCGGGCGAGACCTCCATTAGCTCCGCCTTGAAGCCGTGAGCCTCGGCCCAGCGTAGATACATGCGCAGCAGCATCTCCGCCCAGTCTTGGGCCTCGGTGCCGCCAGAACCTGCCTGAATGTCGACGAAGGCGTTGGCGGCATCCATCTCGCCGGAGAACATGCGCCGGAATTCAAGATCGCCGACCCGTTGCTCGAAGCCTTCCAGGTCCGCGATTACGGCATCGACGGTGTCGGCATCGGCCTCGTCAGCGGCCATCTCCAGCAGATCGGTGGCTTCAGCGAGCCCTGCGTCCATTTCCTCGACGGTGACGACAATCGTATCCAACGAAGCGCGTTCGCGGCCGAGCTTCTGCGCCCGTTCCGGATCCTTCCAGATGGCGGGGTCTTCGAGTTCGCGTAGGACCTCAGTCAAACGTTCCTTCTTCTCGGCATAGTCAAAGATACCCCCTCAGGGACGCAACGCGTCCCTGGAGGTCGGCGATCTGTGAACGAATGGGATTGATGTCCTGCATGGAGATCTCGCTCGGCGGAAAAACCTTATATTATAGAACAAAAGTTAGAACAAAAGTGGCCTAAGCGGGCCAGCCTTCCAAGCGAGGCAAGAGTAATGACGCGCCCCTTTGATTGGCTATACTCTAAGTTACCTAGACCACTCAACTTGGAACTGACTATGGCACGGCTTCCCCGGTTTATTCTCCCCGGCTACCCACAGCATGTTATTCAGCGCGGCAACAATCGCCAGGCCATCTTGCGCGACGAAGAAGACTATTGGTTTCTCTGGGGCACGCTGCGCGACGCGGCGCAGAAGTTCCAGTGCGACATCCATGCCTACACACTGATGCCGAATCACTTTCATCTGATTCTGACCCCGTGGCAGAACGAAGGGATCGGCAAGCTGATGCAGTATACCGGCCGGTACTATGTGCAGCACGTCAACACCCGGTACGAACGCACGGGAACCCTCTGGGAGGGCCGCTACCGAGCCACGCTGTTCGACCCTACCGCCTATCTGCTGCCGGCCAGTCACTATGTCGAACTCAACGCCGTTCGCGCGGGATTAGTGACATTGGCGGCCGACTACGACTGGTCGAGCTATGCGGCCAATGCGCTCGGCGCCGAGGACGAACTGGTGACGCCCCACGAGGTCTATAAACAACTAGGCCGCAGCCGGAAGGCCCAGCGCGAAGCCTACAGCGACGGCTTCAATAGCCAGCTCGACGAACCCCTCGTGCAGCGTATACGCGACGCAACCAACAAGGCTTGGGTGCTGGGCGATGAGCGCTTCTGCCAAGCGATCGAAGGCAAGCTCAACCGCCGCGCTCTGCCTCGATCGCGCGGCGGTGACCGTCGCTCCAATGTCTATCGCACCTCGGTCGAGCAACAGTCCACCCGTCGACAGGCGAGCGGTGGCGGCACGAGCTGAGGCCAGCGCAACAACGCAACTGCCGGGACCCTCAGCTTCTTCCGCCCGGGGCTGAGGACTCTGGCCACCAGACTTCGAGGGGTCATACTGATCCCGCCCGCCAGCAACGCTCGCGCATCAGGGGCGAGGCGATACCTCGGGCCGACGGGCGCAGGATTCCCGGTCTCTGTGATGGTGCGTGCTGGCCTGAACAAATACAGACGGCGGGACAACCCAGCAACAGACAACCCAAGCACAGCAGGAACAGCAAATAGCCTATGTCGAAGATAAAGATCACCCGCTCTCACTGTCTGGGCATTGAGGGTGCACGTGCCGAGGCCGAACGCATCGCGCGGCGCATGCAAGACGAGTACGGCGCCAGCTATGCCTGGGATGGCGACACGATGCGCTTCTCAGGTTCCGGCGTGCGCGGAACAATCGCCATAACCGACAACAAGCTTGATCTCACTATCTGGCTGGGCCTGCTGCTGACGGCGATGAAGGCAAAGATCGAGCAACGCCTCGTTGCCAAGATCGACCGGCATCTGGCCCGCCATGCGAACGGTGACGGCTCGTCATCCGCCTTGCCGGGCAAGGAATCGAGCGATGAGAACTCCGGGTGTAGCGGACAGCCATCCAAGGACCACAATGGTAGATCGTAGAGCAACCGCGCGTCAGATGGTCCGAACTGTGAGTGTTCGCACGGCACGCTCGGCCACGGTCCGCTATCCTCACGGCTCAACGAACCGCGAGGCATCCAGATGTTTTTTAAGAGCCGTTCCCAAGAAGGCGGGCAACTCGAGTTGCGATTTAGCGTCGCCTCGCCCAAGCAGTGGGGCGCATCGCATCAGACCTCCCCCGCCAAATTGATCCGCAATCTTGATGACGAGTTCTCGACCCCGCAACTGTTGTTGCGCGAGGCCTTGTTTCACATGCACGGCATCAACCGAACAACCCTGTCGGCTTCGCCGCTCCTGAAGCTGTGCCGAAGAATTCATCAGCGCGTCTGGTCTACCCTCGCCGCCGCACGCGATGCGTTGCGAAACAACGACTGCGGGGTCCCTGAGCCCAAAGCCCAGCAGGAATTGCTTGATCTTAGCGACCAGTTGGCAGCGGCGCTGACCGCCGGCTACCAGATCGTCATCGAAGCCGACTATCGACCCAACAACCGCCAAGGCCGCGCGGAACGCGCGCGCATCGTCGACGCGGCCGTGCATACGCTTGAATTGATTCACTTGCAGCAGCGGCTGCGGGCGTTACGTTATCAACCTTTGACCGACAACGCCTGGCAAGTTGCAAACACCTTGTTTTGCGTCCTGGCCCGCGCCGATCAGCTAACAGCACCGGTCGACGCCCTCACCGACGACCGCCTGCTGCTCGATCGCACCGGTAGGACAAATGCGCTGCGGATATACAGGGCCATCCAAGTCTTCGGATTGTTCGACACCTTTTCTTGGGCCAAGCGCCAACAGCGCTTTCTCGACACCTATTGCGCGGCTCTACCGGAAGCGCTGAAGATCAGCTACGCGCCCACCCGGATCACGGGACGGACGATACGCTTCTCTCATGCCTATCAGAACGGCCCGCCAAGCGGCAAGCCGCCATTTGACAACACCCATCGCATCCTGATCGACTGCACGGCCTTGGCGGACGCGGTAGTCGCCGACAAAGAGTCCAGCAGCAGGAGCACGGAGGCGCCCGGCAGCACATCGGCTTGTTTGTCCGGCCTGCCGCCGTTGGCGCGCCGACCGACCATGCGTGCCATGTTGTTGAGCCTGGAGCATGAGCGCCCGCTGGTCTTGCCCGATCCGGCCGAAGCGCAACATCAGGATTTTCGGTTGGAAACAGGCATGGAGGGAGTCGAACAACACTTGCAGGCCCTGTTTACCAGCGACGGCGCGATGAAGGAAGAGATGCTGCGAAACAGCGCTTTCTCTGGCCGTTCGTCGACCATGGGAGATGATGCCAAGGACACCGGGGGCACCGCCTGGAGAGTGCTGCGCCAGAGTGAACATCATGTACTGGTGCAGACCCGTGAAACGGGCTACACCAGGCAGATCGGGCTCGGGGCACTTGCGGTCTACGGTATCGGTAAAGCAGGCTTTGCGCTCCCGCGGCTCGGCACGGTCACACGTATCATGCGTCCGGAGGCCGAATCGCTGTATGTCGAGATCAAGCAGATCGCCCGCTTCGCGACCATGGTGAATATCGTCCCGGCGACTGGCATCGAGGCGACACAGGGCAGGCGCAACGGCCAGCTCCCCTGTCTGCTGGCATACGACGATAGCCTAGCCTGGTGCGTCATATCGTCGCAGCAACAGTCTTTGCCTGTGGGCTGTCCGATTCAAATCCGCACGCGCCGACTACGGGTCGACACAAGGCTGCGCACGCTCCGCGAGATCACGCCGTATTTCCTGATGTTTCAGCTCGATGCCCAAACCCCCATGCTAGGCGTGCCAAGCTATCCGAGTTCCCGCAAGCGGCATCGCAACAGTCGCCTGGTCATGACCAGCCACCTGCGCGCGGTTACGGAACCCGCCGAGCAGCTACACGGGCGCCGTCGCAAGGTATCGTGAGATTAGGGCAAAGATCGTTCTCAGCGAGATACGGGCTGGATATGCGCCAGGTGTGGACCCGATATGGGTAAAAGGTGGGCCAGATGCCGGCAGGCGCGATGTACACTGGCGCAGAACAGATCAGTGACGCCGAGATTGTTTTAACCTAGAACGCGCAACTGCTCGCTCCAGGTTAAAGGCGCCAGGTTCAAGCCGAAGGCGTCGGCATGCGTTGGCGCAGCCCCTCATACAGACAGACACCCGCGGCCACCGAGACATTCAGGCTCTCGACCCGTCCCAGCATCGGCAGGCGGACCAATAGATCGCAGCGCTCACGGGTTAGGCGTCGCATGCCCTTACCCTCGCCGCCGAGCACCAGTGCCAACGGCCCGCGCAGATCGGTCTGATACAGAGTCGTCTGCGTATCGTCGGCGGTGCCGATCAGCCAAATACCAAGGCTCTTGAGTTGATCGAGGGTGCGCGCCAGGTTGGTGACCTGGATGAACGGCACGGACTCGGCGGCACCGCTCGCCACCTTGACGGCCACCGGCGTCAGCCCAACCGCGTTGTCCTTGGGCGCGATCACGGCATGCACACCAGCGGCGTCGGCGCTTCGCAGACAGGCACCGAGGTTGTGCGGGTCGGTCACGCCATCAAGGATGAGCAAAAATGGCGGGCCATTCATGCCAACGAGCAGCTCGTCAAGCCCCTGTTCGGCGCGGGCTCCCGGCTTCTTAACCCAGGCCATGGCCCCCTGGTGATTGGTACCCTCGGCCGCCTGGTCCAGGGCATCGCGATCCAACTGCTTGACGGCAATCCCGGCGTCCCTCGCTAGGGTGGCCAATTCCAACAGCCGTCGATCGCGCCGACGGCGGTCGAGCCACAGCTCGGAGACCCCGTCTACGCCGAACCGCAGCGCGCTGCGAACGCTATTGATGCCCACGACGAGCATTTGATTGCGCATCAATGGCTCCGCGCTAGGTTGCGCGAGTTACTAAGCCAGCTATGCCGCCGGCTTGCGCTTGCGCCGCGAGCGCGAACGCTTACTGGCCGGTTTTGCCGCCGTTGTCTTCCGCTTCTGCTCGGCTAGCACGAAGTCGATCTTGCGATCGTCTAGATTCACGGCGGCGACCTTCACCCGCAGTCGGTCGCCAAGGCGGTAAATCTGACCGGTGCGCTCGCCAGTGAGCCGATGGCCCACCGGGTCGAAGTGATAATAGTCATTGTCCAGGGCGGTGATGTGCACCAAGCCATCGATATGGATACCGTCAAGCTCCACAAATAGCCCGAAGCCCTGTACGCTGGTGATGGTGCCATCGAGTTCTTCGCCGAGCTTGTCGCGCATATACTCGCACTTAAGCCAGCCCTCGGCGTCGCGTGTGGCCTCGTCGGCGCGGCGCTCGGTGCCGGAACAGATCTCACCGATCTGTTGCAGGCCAGCCTTGGAATAATCTAGGTCGGCAGCCGTGCCGCCAGCCAAGATATGCTTGATGATGCGGTGAACGATGAGGTCTGGATAGCGCCGTATCGGCGACGTGAAATGGGTATAGGCATCATAGGCTAGACCGAAGTGCCCAGCGTTGTCAGAGCTGTACATGGCCTGCTGCATCGAGCGCAACAGCACTGTCTGGATTAAGTGTGCATCCGGTCGTGATTTGACCGAGGCCAGCAGCGCCCCGTAATCCTTGGCGCTCGGTTTGGGCCCGCCGGGCAGATTCAGCCCGAGTTCCGCCAAGAATTCGCGCAGATCGGAGAGCTTTTCTTCCTTCGGGGTCTGGTGGATGCGAAATAGCGCTGGCATCTTCTTGCGCTCGAACAGCCGCGCCGCCGCTACATTGGCCGCCAACATGCATTCTTCGATAATGCGATGGGCGTCGTTGCGCTGAACAGGCACGATATTCTCGATGCGCTTGGCCTCGTTGAACACGAACTTGGTCTCAACCGTGTCAAACTCGATCGCGCCGCGCACCGCACGTGCCGCATGCAGCGCCTGGAACAGGTCATAGAGTTCGTGCAACCGCGGCAAGATGTCGGCGAAGCGTTCGCTGAGTTCACCGTCGTCATCGGCCAGCAGTGCCGCAACCTGATCGTAGGTTAGGCGTGCATGGGAGCGCATCACGCCCTCGAAAAAGCGCGAACGCGTGACCTTGCCCTCGCGGTTCACATATAACTCGCAGGTCATGCAAAGCCGGTCCACCCGCGGATTGATGGAGCAGAGCCCGTTGGACAGCACCTCCGGCAGCATCGGGATGACCTGATCCGGAAAATAGACCGAGTTGCCGCGGTTCAGCGCCTCCTTATCGAGTGGGCTGTCGGGTGCGACGTAGGCGGAGACATCCGCGATACAGACCAGGAGTTTCCAGCCCTTCGGCTTGCGCTCGCAGTAGACCGCGTCGTCGAAATCACGCGCGTCGGCGCCGTCGATAGTCACCAGCGGGATATGACGCAGGTCGGTACGATCTGCCTTGGCCTCCTCCGGCACCTCTTCGGCGAGGCCCGCGATCTGCTGCTCCACGGCCTCAGGCCAGGCGACCGGCAGATCGTGGGCACGCAATGCGATCGCGATCTCCATACCGGGGCCCATGTGGTCGCCGAGGATCTCGACTAGGCGCCCGATGGGTTGCGTGCGCTTGGTGGGCTGATCGGTGATCTCGGCAACCACGATCTGACCCTGTTGCGCACCCATGAGCCGATCGCTCGGGATGATCACGTCATGGCTCAGGCGCTTGTTGTCCGGCACCACGAAGCCGACGCCACTCTCTGAGTACAACCGCCCGACCACGGTCGTTGTGCGGCGCTCAAGCACCTCGACCACCGAGCCTTCAAGCCGTCCGCGGCGGTCGCGGCCGGTGACCCGGGCAACGATGCGGTCGCCGTGGAATAGGCCGCGCATCTCCTTAGGATAGAGGTACAGGTCGTCACCACCGTCCTCAGGCTTGACGAAGCCAAAGCCGTCGGCATGGCCAATGACGCGCCCGGCAATCAGATCGCGCTTATTGACCAGACAGAAGGCGTCGCGGCGGTTGCGCACCAACTGTCCGTCGCGGACCATGGCGCCAAGCCGACGCTCCAGGGCGACGAGATCGTCGTCGGTGGAGAGGTCGAGGGCCTTGGAGACCTCGTCGAACCCCATCGGCGCCCCGTGCTCGGTCAGGGTCTCAAGGATGAATTCCCGACTCGGGATCGGATTTTGGTACTTTTTCGCCTCACGTTGCTGATGAGGATCCAAGTCCCTTGCGCTATGGACTTTCTTTCTGCGTGCCACGATGACTATCTGATTCTCTGCCGAAAGCCAGTTAGTCTAACGTTGACAAGGGCGCCTTGTCTCACTATTATGCGCCGTCTTCGTGGCCAAGGCCGTGAAGGCACCTATTGCCGAGGTGGCGGAAGTGGTAGACGCGCATGGTTCAGGTCCATGTGGGAGAAATCCCGTGGAGGTTCAAGTCCTCTTCTCGGCACCAGATACCGGGCTTGCGGCCAGCCAGCCTTGGGTGCTTGAACTCAAGCCTTAGCGGACTCAAGCGCCCCTTGAACTCAAATGCGATCAAAGCGCTGCTTACGCAGCGCTTTTTTTGTTTCTGGCCTCCTGGCAAGGCTAGTAAGGTAACCTAAAGAGACCCGCAACCACCGACCAGCATTCGGCTTCATCAGCGATCAGAGGACTTCCGATGTTCGACCCCAGCTCCGCCCACCGCCACACCGCCGCGGTCGCCTGCATCACCGGCGCCCTGCTACTCGGGGGCGGTTGCGCATCCGACAGCGGCGGCAACCCATTTGAAGGCATGAAGAGTCCCCTGGCAGAGCGTATCGGCAACCCGTTCAAGGGCCCTAGCGAAGCCGGATTTTTTGCCCTGGTGCGCAAGAACTGTGCGTCCTACTCCATCGGCGACCAAGGCCTAGCGGGATTGAACGAGACCGCGGGCAGCGTCGGCACCTTGACCGCCAAGCTCTATCGCGGCGACATTTCCAACGACGAGTACATCAACCTGCTGCTGCAAGAGTTCCCGGCCGAAGACGCCAACATCCCGGCCACAGGCTGTGTCATCAACCAGCTCGACACCTGTCTCAGCACCGACTGCCAACTCGCGCGGAAACCATCCCCGGAAATGCGAGAGGCCGACGCCATGGTAAGCATGGACCAGCAACAGGCGGTCGAGGAAACCCCGATGGCCGACCGTGCTGAGGTGGAGACGATGGTCGACCAAGCGGATGAGGTGACATCGGGAAGTCTGCCGCCCGAACCCTAGCGAAGAGACTTCCCGGCAGCAAGGCGCCGTCAGCGTCGTTTGCATCAGGTTTAGGCGGTGGAACCGCTGCGCTTGTTCCACCCGACGCCGCTCCGTGCCGAGCCTATACCCGTGGTAGCGGCTGACGCCGGCTGCGACCTTGTCGGAATGCACGGGGTTAGGTTGACAGGTCTGGCGTATTGAGCCGCAGACAAGACCAAATCGCAGAGCGGGGCGTCAGCCCACTCAACAGGTCGGCCAGCTAGTGCTGGTGGTTATGGGAGTCGCACAACCGATAGCTTGCCCTCCCCGTCGGAACAAACACCAGGACCATTTCCCCATGCCCGACGCCGATGACTGCATCCGCTTGCGTGGTGTGCAGCAGAACAATCTAAAGGACCTCAATCTGGACCTGCCGCTGGGCAGGCTGATCGTGGTCACCGGCGTGTCCGGCTCCGGCAAGTCGTCGCTGGCCTTCGATACCGTCTATGCCGAGGGGCAACGGCGCTACGTCGAGACCTTCTCGCCCTATGCGCGGCAGTTCCTCGACCGCATGGACCGCCCGCGGGCCGAGCGCATCGACGGCATCCCGCCAGCCATCGCCATTGATCAGACCAATCCGGTGCGCACGTCGCGCTCTACTGTCGGTACCATGACGGAGCTGAACGATCACCTCAAGCTGCTGTTCGCCCGCGCCGGGCGGCTGTTTTGCCATGGCTGCGGGCGCGAGGTGCGCCGCGATACGCCCGAGAGTATCTGGGGCGCGCTGCTGAACAGAAGCGGCAACTCGGGGCCGCGGGCACTGATCTGCTTTGACGTATCGGTGCCGGAGGCGATGACGGCGGATGAGATCAAGGAGTTGTTGGCGCAGCAAGGCTATATCCGCTATCAAAGCGAGGAGGCCAGGCGCATCGAGGTGATCCAGGACCGATTGCGGTTGACCCAGGAGAACCAAGGCCGCGCCGTCGAGGCATTGGAGGCCGCGCTCGCTCAGGGGCACGGGCGCCTGCGCGTTTATCCATTGGACACCGACCGCAATCCAGGGAGGCCGTGGCGCTTTTCAGCGGACCTGCATTGCCCAGACTGCGACATCCATTATCGCGAACCGACGCCGAACCTGTTCTCGTTCAACTCGCCGCTGGGGGCCTGCGAGAGCTGCCGTGGCTTCGGGCGCACCATTGGCATCGACTGGGCCTTGGTGATACCCGATGAGACCAAGTCCCTGCTCGACGGCGCGGTGAAGCCGATCCAGTCCGATAGTCACGCCGAGGTACAGGAGGACCTGATCGCCTGCGCGCATCGCCGCGGCGTGCCGACGGACGTACCCTGGTGCGAGCTGTCGGCCGCGGACCGTACCTGGGTACTGGAGGGCGAAGGCGAATGGCAAAAACCCGATCACGGCCAACGGGTGTGGTACGGCATCCGTCGCTTCTTCGGCTGGCTGGAGGGGCGCAGCTACAAGATGCATGTGCGGGTGCTGCTGTCGCGCTATCGCAGCTATGACGCCTGCACCGCTTGCAATGGGGCTAGGCTCAAGAACGAAGGGCTGGACTGGCGCGTCGGCAGTCATGAGCTAGCCGATGCGGCAATGCCGCGCGGCGAGCGCTTTCGCCATGCCGGCACGGCGATGGCGGAGACCGCCTGGTACGGACTGCCGGGACTCGGCATCCATGACCTAATGCGCCTGCCCATCGACCGCTGCCGGGGCTTTTTCGACGAGCTGACACTGCCCGCGACAATGGACCAGGCCATGGACCTGCTGCTGGCCAATATCCGCTCACGGCTGCGCTATCTGGTGCAGGTAGGGCTGGGCTATCTGACGCTCGATCGCCAGTCGCGCACGCTGTCCGGCGGAGAGGTGCAGCGCATCAATCTCACGACGGCGCTCGGCACCTCGCTGGTGAATACCCTGTTTGTGCTCGATGAGCCCAGCATTGGCCTGCATCCGCGGGATATGGACCGCGTTGTCGCCATCCTGCATCAGCTGCGCGATCAGGGCAACTCGCTGCTAGTGGTGGAGCACGACCCACAGGTGATGCGCGCGGCCGATCATGTCATCGACATCGGCCCCGGACCCGGCGAGCGTGGCGGCGAATTGGTCTTCCAGGGTACGCCGGGGCAACTTTTGGCTTGCGACGCCTCGGTGACAGGCGCCTATCTGTCCGGCCGCAGGCGCATCGAGGCGCCGCGGTCACCCAAACCTCCGTCCAACCATCCGCCATCTCAAGCGCCATTTCAGCCGCTCGCCGAAGAGCCAATGCTGCGCATCCGCGGTGCCCGCGAACACAATCTTAGGCAGATCGACGCGGACATCCCGCTGAACCGCCTGGTAGTCGTGACGGGCGTCTCCGGTTCCGGCAAGTCGACCCTGATACAAGCGGTGCTGTTCAACCATCTGGCCAAGGCGAAGGGACATCCGCGGGGCGCCCCCGGCGCCTGCGACAGCGTCGACGGCGCCGAGCTGATCGGCGACGTGTTGATGCTGGACCAATCCCCAATCGGGCGCAGCTCGCGCTCGAATCCGGCCAGCTATGTCGGCGCCCTAGACCCGATCCGAAAGCTGTTCGCCGCCGCCCCGTTGGCACGGGAGCGCCGCTACAAGGCCGGCCACTTCAGCTTTAACTCCGGTCCCGGTCGCTGCCCCACCTGTGCCGGCTCTGGCTTTGAGCAGGTCGAGATGCAGTTCCTGTCCGATGTCTATCTGCGTTGTCCAGACTGTAACGGACGCCGCTACAAGAGCGCGTTGCTGGAGATACGGCTGCTCCAGAACCAGGGGCGGACCCAAAACCCGAAGCCAATCGGAGACGAGGCCAAGCACGCCGATGGCGTCAACATCGCCGACGTGTTGGAGATGACCGTCAGCGATGCCTTGCACGCCTTCGCCGACCAAGCCGAGATACAGCGTGCGCTGGCGCCGCTGGTAGATGTCGGGCTAGATTATCTGCGTCTAGGGCAACCGGTCCCGACCCTGTCCGGCGGCGAGGCGCAACGCCTGAAGCTAGCCGGGCACCTAGCAAAATCGCTGCGCAGGCGACGCGGGCCGGGATTGCTCTTCCTGCTCGACGAACCCACCACCGGCCTGCACTTTGACGACATCGCGACCCTGCTCAAGGCGCTGCGCAGGCTAGTCGATGCCGGTCATTCGCTGCTGCTGATTGAGCACAACCTGGACCTGATCCGCGCCGCCGATTGGCTGCTCGACCTGGGGCCAGAGGGCGGCGACGGCGGTGGTGAACTGGTCTGCGCCGGCACACCGGCACAGGTCGCCGAGCATCCGCGGAGCCATACCGGCAAGGCGTTGCGTGACGAGGTCAAGAGCGATGGGGCGATCGCGACTGTCGTTGACGGCGACAGCGCCGAGGGCCCAGGGCCGAGGGCCGACGAGCCCAGGCCGGGCTCGGCGATGGCGGTGGCCGAGGCCCGCGCGCCCTACCTTGCGACTGGCTTGGTGGAGACCGCCTCTCAAACCTCGCACCTGAACCCAAAGGGCGCGATCCTGATCAAGCACGCCCGCGAGCACAACCTGAAAGACCTCACCCTATCGATCCCGCTGGGCCGGTTCATCGTCGTCACCGGGGTCTCGGGCAGCGGCAAGAGTACGCTGGCCTTCGACATCCTCTTCGCCGAGGGGCAGCGGCGCTATCTGGAATCGCTGAACGCCTATGCGCGCCAGTTCGTGCAGCCGGCGGCGCGCGCCGATGTCGACGCCATCTTCGGCATCCCGCCGACGGTGGCCATTGAGCAGCGCACCAGTCGCGGTGGACGCAAGAGCACGGTCGGCACGCTGACCGAGGTGCTTCACTTTCTGCGCTTGCTGTACGTGAAGCTCGGCACCCAGCATTGCCCAGAATGCGCCCTGCCCATCGCGCCCCAGGATCGCGGCGCGATCCTGCAACGGCTGCTCTCGGACTATGCCGGCCAGCGCCTGACGCTGCTCGCGCCCTTGGTGATCGCGCGCAAGGGCATCTACAAAGAACTGGCCGCCTGGGCCTGGCGCCATGGGCACAGCCTGCTGTACCTAGACGGCGAGCCGACCCCGACCCAACCCTGGCCGCAACCGGACCGGTTCCGCGAGCACAACATCGATCTCCCGCTTGGCGAGATCGAGGTGCAAGCCAGTCAGGAGGCCGATCTCAAGGCGCTGCTCGATCAGGCCCTAGACCTGGGCAAGGGGCTGGTGCGCGTACTGCAATCGGAGTCCGCGGCGAGTAGTGATTCGATCGACGAAGGCCGGCCCAGCCATGCCGCCAGCCGCACCTATTCCACCAGCCGTACCTGTCCCGGCTGCGGCAAGGGCTTCGAGGAGCCGGACCCGCGCTTGTTCTCCTACAACTCCAAACACGGCTGGTGCACCGATTGCTTCGGCACCGGCCTGAAGCTGCCCGGATTCGACGCGGAGCAGAGCGGAGAGGAAGGCCAGTGGATGGAGGCCGAGCACGACTCAGGGCCGGATGCAAACAGCGACGCCGAGGTCCTTTGCCCAGGCTGCGACGGTCAACGGCTGAACGCCGAGGCACTGGCAGTGCGCTTTCGCGGCCTATCCATCGCTGAGCTATCCGCGCTCACCGTGACGGACGCCGCCGACTGGCTCAACGACCTGGCGCTCGGTACCCGCGAGGCGGCTATCGGCCATGATCTGCTCGCCGAAGTGCGCGGGCGGCTCGGCTTTTTGCAACAGGTCGGGCTGGGCTATCTGAGCCTGCATCGCGGGGCGCCGACCCTGTCCGGCGGCGAGGCGCAACGCATCCGACTCGCGGCGCAGCTCGGCTCGAATCTGCGCGGCGTCTGCTATGTGCTCGACGAGCCCAGCATTGGGCTACACCAGCGTGACAACGCCATGCTCATTGACACGCTGCTCGGTCTGCGGGACAAGGGCAATAGCGTCATCGTCGTTGAGCACGACGAAGACAGCATGCGACAGGCCGACGAGATCATCGACCTTGGACCCGGCGCCGGCGTGCATGGCGGCAACATCGTCGCGCGCGGCACCGCCGCCGAGCTGTCCGCTGACCCGGCCTCGGTCACCGGTCGCTTCCTGGCACGCCCGCACCTTGCCATCGCCGGCAGCGCCAGGCCCTGTCGCAACTCAGACAGCCAACGACTGCTGATCAAAGGAGCCTCTCTCAACAATCTGCGGGCACTCGACCTATCGATACCATTGGCTCGGCTGGTCTGCGTCACCGGCGTGTCCGGCTCCGGCAAATCCACGCTGGTGCGCGAGGTGATCAAGCGCTCGCTGCATGCGCTGCTGGCCGCCGAGCGCCCCGCCCGCGGACGCGCCCGCAAGGCCCATCTCTTCGGCTGCCAAGCGCTGAGCGGCGGGCAACATCTCAGTCGTGTGTTGGAGGTCGACCAGACCCCAATCGGCAAGACGCCGCGCTCATGCCCAGCCACCTATATCGGCTTCTGGGACCGCATCCGGCGGCTGTTTGCGGCGGCGCCGGAGGCGCGCATGCTCGGCTGGGGCCCGGGGCGCTTCTCCTTCAATACGCGCGGCGGGCGCTGCGACACCTGCGACGGCCAGGGCATGCAACGCCTGGAGATGAGCTTCTTGCCGGACGTCAAGGTCCCCTGCGAGGTCTGCCACGGCAGTCGTTTCAATGCCGAGACCCGCGCCATTCGCTACCTTGGCCAGGGCATCGGCGAGGTGCTCGCGATGAGCGTCGACGAGGCGGCCCGGCTGTTCAGCGCCCATCCCGCGGTGCGCCATCCGCTGGAACTGTTGCAAGCGGTCGGTCTGGGCTACCTGACCCTGGGCCAAGCCAGCCCGACCCTCTCCGGCGGCGAGGCGCAGCGCATCAAGCTGGTCAGCGAGCTGGCCAAGGCCCGCGGCGGCGCCGACGGCCTCACCGACCGCCCAACCCTCTACCTATTGGACGAGCCTACGGTCGGCCTGCACATGGCCGATGTCGAGCGGCTGACCGGCGTGCTGCAGCGCCTGGTGGAGGCCGGCCATTCAGTGCTCGTCATCGAGCACGACCTGGACCTGATCGCCGCCGCCGACTGGGTCATCGACCTGGGACCGGAAGGCGGCGCTGACGGTGGCCGGATCATTGCGGAAGGACCGCCGACCGAGGTCGCCGCCGCTGGCATCGGCTACACGGCAAAGGCCCTTCGCGAGCGGTTCACTGGTCTAGAAAAGACTAGCGAGTTAAGCGGTTAGCGCCGAATCGATTGAACCTACTCAATGGACCTCAAAAACTCCATGCGTCTTAAAAACTCAATGGGTCTTAAAAACTCAATGGGTCTTAAAAACTCAATGGGTCTTAAAAACTCAATGGGTCTTAAAAACTTAATCTGGCAGAGCCGAACTCCTTGTCGTTGTCGCAATCGCGTATCTTTACGACAACGCGGCCGACAACGACAACGGCAATGCGCGTTTTTCGACGGTTGGTTTAAGGCTTGCTGGATAAGGCACTAAAAACGCGCTAAACCAAATCAATCAGCGCGCCGCGGTCCTGTCGACGCGCTGTTGGCTGGCGCGGTGTCACCGAGCGAATCCAAAAACACCGCCAAAGACTCCTGATACCGCGGTTGCGAGATCAGAAACCCGTCATTATGCCCGCCACGCAGATCGACAAAGGTTTTGGGCACTGAAGCGGCCGCGAACAGGCGTTGCCCAAAACGATAGGGCACAATTTCATCGTCGGGGCTGTGCAGCACCAGCAGCGGGCAGCGCACCGAGGCGATCTGCTCGACCGCCGAGAAGCGATAGCGCAGCGGGATCAAGCGCGACAGCAGCGGATAGTGGACTTTAGCGACGCTCCCGAGTTCATCGAAGCTGGATTCGACAATCAGCGCAGCCGGCTCCGTCTGCGCCGCGAGTTGAACCGCGACGGCCCCGCCCAGAGACCGACCAAAGAGAACGATATTCCCGGCCGCGACACCGCGGCTCTGCGTCAACCAACGCCAGGCGGCGGCGGCATCTTGATAGAGCCCAGGCTCGGAAGGCGAACCTTCGCTGCGGCCAAAGCCGCGGTAATCGATGATCAGCACATCCAGCCCGAGCGCGTTGAAGATGGCAATCGAGTCACGCCGGTGTGAGCTATTCCCGGCGTTGCCGTGAAAAAAGAGCAGGGTGTGCGGCGCCTCGGAACGGCGTCTGGCGGCCGGAATCATCCAGCCATGCAGCGCAATCTCGTCTTCCGTCAGCAACTGGACATCCTCGTAGTCCATGCCCCAATCCGTCGGTGTCGCGCTCAGCGTTTTGATCGGATAAAAAACCATGCGCGGCTGTAGCCACCAGATCAGGACCCCGGCGAGCAGCAGCCCCAGCAAGACATGGCCCAATATCCCAGCGAGTTTGATCAGCATGTTGGCAGGCGTTCCGCTATGGGTCATCGACATAGGCTGGCTTCGCCGTTAGGCGATGCCTGGCCGCGGCAAAAAGCAACCTGCAGAGCTAGGAGGGAACAAGCGCAGCGGTTCCAAGTGTGACCGGCATGCTAGTCGGCTAGCTGGTGCAAGTCCAGCCATGGCCCTTGGAAGAGGGGAACATCTAGGCGAAGGCAAGGGTGCCCGAAGACACCGCCCTATGCTCTTTACGGAAGAAGTGAGCGGCAAGGTTGCTGCCGCGGCGGAGCCAATAAGGGATCTAAAGGAAGCCGGAGTCCAAGATCGTCACCTAAGCGAAAGCGAACCTTCGGTTAGGCCCTCAACCAAGGTTCTTGTCACCAGGCGCAACTTCAGCCCGTGACCTCCTCGATGCCGAGGCGCGCGCCCGTGTCTAAGGGGAAAATGCCGTACGGGTTGATGTGCCCGTAGAACAGCGGGGTGATGCCGCGTCTGCCATGTTGCGTCAAACGCTCCTCCCAGCCCTGTTCTGCCACCACCTGCTGTAGCATCAGGGTGTTGATGTAGACGAGCGAGTTTTGCAGCAGGTGCAGCGACAGCGTCGCTCCTGCTCATCGCGGCGATTGCTGGCGATCTCGCTGCCCTTGCCGAACAGCATGAAGTCGTTGGCACTGTTCCAGTTCTCGACGACGTTAAGACCCTCGTGGATCTCGCGCCGCAGCTCGGGTGAGCGCAGATAGCGGCAGAGGAAGATCGTCCGGCACGCCTTGCCGAGCTCTGAGAGCGCTTGGTAGGTGGGATGCTGCAGGTTGTTGCGGGTGAAGCGGCGCAGGATCGATCCGGCCTCGGCCGTGTCGTCGCGGTGTGCGGGTCGTTTCGGTGACACAGCAAATCGACCTGAGCGGAACCGTCGGTCACATGGTCGCAAGCGTCATGTTCGGGCTCGCGGAAATCGAGCTGGAATATCGACGTGAACGCCAAGCCGCCAGCATTGCGGTCGCAAAACCGAAGGCTGTCTACAAGGGGCGACGCAGCGGTACGACAAAGGCGCAGCCTGCCCGGGCGCAGGAGTTGCACGAGCACGGACTGACCATTCCGGAGATAGCCAACGCCATGGGTGTCGGCAAACGGACGGTGTTCCGGTACTTGAGTGAAGCCAGTTGATGACGCCCTGTGTTCGGTGTTTTCAGCAATATTCCGTCACGAACTTCTAAGATTCGCCCGCCTCGCCACCGGCTATCCTGCCCATACTGCTGCGCCGTTCAAGAGCTGTTGTCAAGGTCCGGAATCGACCCAATACGGACGTTGACGTCTCGGGAAGAAGGGTCCGCAGTCGAACGGATAGCCGACACTCAGCACGTCCACGGATTACGTATACTGCCGGAATTGAGTCTAGCGGGTATTTGGACGCGCTCGGCGCAGGGTCTGAGAGGGGAGTTCGCCGAACATCTGCCTGTAGTCGCTGGCGAAACGGCCCAGGTGAGCGATGCCGTGTTGCGCGGCGAGGTCCGCCACGCGCTGGTTATCCTCGCAGGCATTGAGCAACTCGCGATGCACGGCGTTGAGGCGCAGCACAACGAGGTAGCGCGCAGGGGACAATCCCATGTAATCACGGAATGCGAGTTCCAGGGTGCGGCGTGAGACCCCCAGGCCCAGTGCCAACTCAGCGACGGAGCGCCTCTCTGCGCCCTGCGCGTCGGCCACCTGCTCGAAGCGTCGCACCAGTTTGGCGCGCTCGGAGAAGTTGGGGTGGCGACAGCGGTCACCCTGTTGGCTCAGGGTCTGATAGAGCTGTTCAAGGATCGTGTCGCGGAACGCATGCTGCGCTTGGGCGGTGACGAGACCGTCTAGGGCGAAACGCATCAATCGCGCCAGATGGCGGCGCTGTCCGGTATCGGGCGAGACCACCGACATCCTCTCGATAGAGGCCGGATCGACGCCGAAGGCCAAGAGCGCGGTACGCTCGATCTGCACACTACACCACTCGGTGTCGGCGGGTAGCATGTAGTCCAGCTCGCCATTCTCAGGGAAGACAATCAGGTCGTGCGCCCGCGCACGGATCCCATTCACATACCCCGGCTCACGATCCGAGAGCAGAAATCCAACAGTGATCGAGCGCGGCGAAAAGGCACCCTGCGCCAGCAGTGCCCGCGAGTAGCAACCGCGATCGATGATGATCCCCGCGGCCTCAGTCCGCACCAGCTCGCCGCTGAAGCGTCCGGGATAAAGCTGGCGATGTTCGAAGCCCGCCCCACGAACCGCCTCGGCGAGCAGATCGGGATCGAACACCGTCAGCGCGATGCGGCTCGGCTCGCGAGCCACCAGCGGTGGTGCTGCTTTGATGTCGGGATGTTCTACCGGCGCAAGGTTCATCGTGATTCCTAGATCGTCGGGCCTTGAAGGCTGGGTTGCTAACTCAAACGGGCTCCAAATAACACCATAGCCTACTCGGGTTTAGTTTGCGCAAAACGGATATCTGCGTTGACCCTGTCGCGGCGGGCTCCATACTTGCCAGCCGTTCCTGCTCACTAAAACATCATCTATGAGGATATAAGAATTGAGGACAACCATCCGGAGACTTCTGCCGGCCTTAGCACTGGCCACACTGGGCGCCGGTTCCGCCTATGCGGCGGAACAGCCCAACATCCTGGTCGTCTGGGGCGACGACGTCGGCCAGTCCAACATCAGCGCGTACACCCACGGGCTGGTTGGCTACAAGACGCCGAACATCGACCGAATCGCCAACGAGGGCATGACCTTCACCGACTACTATGGCGAGCAATCCTGCACCGCCGGCCGGTCGTCATTCATCACCGGCCAAAGCGTATTCCGCACTGGCTTGTCAAAGGTTGGCCTGCCTGGCGCGAAGGAGGGGATGCAGACCGAAGACCCGACCATTGCCAGCATGCTAAAGGCCTTAGGTTACGCCACCGGGCAGTTCGGCAAGAACCACCTGGGTGACCGCGACGAGCACCTGCCCACCAATCACGGCTTCGATGAGTTCTTCGGTAATCTTTATCACCTGAACGCCGAGGAGGAGCCCGAGAACGAGGACTACCCCGGCGACATGGTCCTGGCCAACGGCAAGACCTTCGAGGAGCAGTACGGTCCGCGCGGCGTGATCCACTCCTGGGCGCAGCCGGACGGAACGCAGAAGATCGAGGACACCGGCCCGCTGACCAAGAAGCGGATGGAGACCGTCGACGACGAGACCTCGGACGCCGCCCTCCGCTTTATCGAGGACAACACCAAGGCCGGCAAGCCCTGGTTCGTCTGGTGGAACGGCACACGCATGCACTTCCGCACCCATGTCAGTGACGAGAACATGGGCACCTGCAAGGCGCAGTATCCGAATGCCGACGAGTATGCCTGCGGCATGGTCGAGCACGACGCAGACATCGGCAGGTTCCTCGACAAGCTCGATGAACTTGGCATCGCCGATAACACGATTGTTTTCTACTCCACCGACAACGGTCCGCACTACAACACCTGGCCCGATGCGGCCGCGACCCCGTTCCGCGGCGAGAAGAACACCAACTGGGAAGGCGGCTGGCGCGTGCCGGCAATGGTGCGCTGGCCAGGCCAGATCCCGGCCGGCGGATGGACCAACGAGATCGTCCATCACATGGACTGGTTCCCAACCTTCACCGCCGCCGCCGGTGATCCGGACATCAAGGAACGGCTGATGCAGGGCATCAACGTCACCGCACTCAAACGCGACTACAAGGTCCACCTAGACGGCTATAACATCCTGCCGCTGCTGACCGGCGAGACCGACGAGAGCCCCCGCCACGAGATCTTCTACTTCTCTGACGATGGCGATCTGACCGCGTTGCGTTATGACGACTGGAAGCTCATCTTCATGGAGCAGAAGGCCGAAGGGACCTTCCGTGTCTGGATGGAGCCCTTCGTGACGCTGCGGGTGCCGCTGATCGAGAATCTGCGCCGCGATCCCTACGAGCGTGCCGAGATCACCTCCAACACCTACTATGATTGGGTGCTCGACCGCGCTTACCTGCTGGTGCCTGCGCAGACCTATGTCGGCCGGTTCCTGTCGACCTTCCAGGAGTTCCCGCCGCGGCAGAAGGCCGCGAGCTTCAGTCTGGATCAGGTCATGGAAAAGCTGACCCCGAACGGCGGCTGAGTCTCTGTCGCTTGCCTGAAGCATGGTCGGCGCCGCGTTCGCGGCGCCGACCATCCGCGACTCGACGGTCGTATCGTCGCTAGCCGTTTCCAGGCTGGTAATTGTTGCCTGTCGCGCACACGTCAGACCGCTTTCCACAGGCATCCGAGCCCATGCCAGCCCACCTGAGGAAGGCTTGGTCGGCGCTGACTCCGCTCAATCCATCAATTCCGAGGTTTCCTATGCGCATCCTCTTCGCGCTGCTCTTGATCGTTTCGCTGTCCGCCGTCGCCGATCCACTGCTGTCCTGGAACGACGGCCCGACGCGACAGGCCATTACCGACTTCGTCACCGCGGTGACCACCGAGGCTGGAGCCGACTACGTGCCGCCGGCCGAGCGCATCGCCGTGTTCGACAACGACGGTACGCTGTGGATCGAGCAACCCATGTATGTCCAACTCGCCTTCGTGCTCGATCGCCTAAAGGCCATGGCGCCGGAGCATCCGCAATGGCAGGAAGAACAACCCTTCAAGGCGGCGCTTGAGGGTGATATGGCAACCCTCGGCGACGCCGGCCTCGAAGGCCTGATGCAGTTGCTGATGGCCACCCATGCCGGCATGACTAGCGTCGAATTCGAGCAAATCGCAAGCGCTTGGATCGCGCAGGCCCGTCATCCGCGCTTCGAGCGCACCTACACCGAACTGGTCTACCAGCCCATGCTGGAGCTGCTGACCTATCTGCGCGAGAACGGCTTCAAGACCTTCATCGTCTCCGGCGGCGGCGTTGCCTTTATGCGGCCATGGACCGAGGGCGTCTACGGTATCCCGCCTGAGCAGGTGGTTGGCTCCCGCATTGCCCAAGAGTACGTCGTCCAAGACGGCGAGCCGGTGCTGCTGCGCAAGCCCGAGATTGCCTTTATCGACGACAAGGCCGGCAAGCCGGTCGGCATTCAAGATCACATCGGCCGACGGCCTATCTTCGCCTTCGGCAACTCCGACGGCGACTATCAGATGCTGGAATGGACCACGGCCGGAACGGGCCGCCGGCTCGGCCTTATCCTGCATCACGACGATGCAACGCGCGAATACGCTTACGACCGCGACAGCCACTTCGGCAAGCTCAGCAAGGGGCTCGACGACGCCGAGTCCAAAGGCTGGGTGCTCGTGTCGATGAAGACCGACTGGGGGCAGGTGTTCCCGGAGGCGGCGGCAAAACAGGGGCAAGATTGACACCGATGTCGATAAGGACCCTGTCTGAGAACCGTGCCGCTCGGGCAGGATGCGGTCCCGGACTATCTTGCCGTCAGCTTTTCGTCCACCGACGACGTCGGCCATCTGTTTGGCGCCTCCAGCCTGGAGAGCGAAGAGAATATCGCTCGGCTCGACCGCACCCTGGCAGACCTGTTCGCGTTCGTCGATGAGAAGGTCGGGCTCGAGAACACCCATAGTCGACTGCGGGCGCTGATGCACAGATAAGCCGAGCATGGCTGCCTGGCCTGGGTGTAGGATGTCGCGCGCCGGATTGGCCGGCGCCGCCCGTAGGAGTCTGCTGGCCTGATGACCGAAGAATCCAAACCCGATCCCAAACCCAATCGCCTTGCGGAACTGCTCAAGCATCCGCTGGCGAATGTATTGATCGGCTTCATGCTGACCGGTGTGCTCGGCAGCGCCTTAACCCAGCACTTCATCGCCCAACGCTCCATGCAGCAAATGCAGGCCGAGTTATCCAATGCCCGCAAGGCCTCCATCGCCAAGCTCTCGGCGTTAAACGCGGAATATCTGGCTCGCGCCGAGATGCTGTTCAATGCGGTAAAGAGCGGCGACAAGGATGCAGCCGCCGAACTCAAGGGGGCCTACCGGGAGGCGGCGCTGCGCTGGCGCAGCGAGTCGAGTCCGGCGCTGATGGCGGCACGCGAGGTGCTGCCCGCAGAGGTCTATCCGAAGTTTCGCGACCGGGTGCGCAGTGAGTTCCATGACCGCTTCCTGGTGCCGCTCGGCGACTGTCTGGAGACGGCGCGTGCGCAGATGGCCGAGCGTAGCGATGTGACCGCGGTGCTGGAGCAGTGCCGCGCCCTCGAAACGATCGAGCGGGCCACCGCGTGCAGCCAGAGCATCCTCGACACGCTCTACGAATTGTCGGACCTGGTGGTGGGCAGGGAACTTGAACAGGCCCTGAAACAGAACCGGGAGGTCTATCTCGGCCGGCTGGAGGCGGCCTGTGCGGTGCTTGAGTGAGATCAGTCTTATGGGTTAGCCCCGGTATCTTCGGCAGCGCGCATGCCCCGTCCCGGGTGCCAATCAAACCAACCCGGCGCCCGGGGTCGCAGTGGCCCTAGACGTCACTTGGTTTCTCGGGAGAATGCCGTCGCTCCTTGACGTCACACAGCGCGATACCGCGACCGACACTGCCAGGCATGATCGCTCAGGCTTGGAGTACCCGACGCATTTCCGTGCACCGCCTTGCGATGTCCGCTTTATGGAACATCGCCGCCGAACGTGGTCCAGACGGCGATGGCTCTTGATGGCCGGTTTCTGCCGTTAGCCCGCCTGGCGGGAGCGGCGTCAGGAAAGTAAGCGATAACGCCTTGGGGCGTTCTCGATGTCATACGATGGCGCGCTCACCGCGGCTGGCTGGACCAGCGTTAAAAATCCGCCGCAATTTCGAGTTTTCTGTTGGCTAACTGCACCTGGTGACACGAACGTTGGTTTAAGGCCAACGAGATCGATTGACCGACGCATGACACAGACCAACCGCTCCGCCAGAAAGCGCTTGCATTGGTCTGCCGACGACTGGTCGATACGCCTTGCCTGAGGAGGCCTGTACGGACCCGTACGCACGGTTCTGTGGGCAGACGGCGCTTCGGCCCCTCTGACCCGATCTCTTCCGACTGTCTCTGTTTCGCTCCCTGGTTCGCTCATGTTCCTAGTTTGCTCCCGCATCAGATTCGCGCGCCCAGATCGCGGTCAGTTTCTTTGCTTTTCGCAACCTAGCTGCGAACTTAGTTTCCAGTTTGGGGCTGACCTACCGCAAGAAATCATATTCAAATGATTGACCCCATGCATAAATAGATTCTTGGCCCGCTCCGTGCATCAGCCCAGCCGACTACGTCATGGTCGGCATGCATGCAGCCAAGCGGCTTAACCCGCGGCGCAGCTCCGACTCACCAGCGGGGATTCAGAGCGGGGATCAAGAGCCAATGCCGACATCCACACCCGAGACCTTCTATGAGGTTATGCGCCGTCAGGGGATTACCCGGCGCAGTTTTCTCAAGTTTTGCAGCCTGACCGCCACCGCGCTTGGCCTCGCGCCGAGCTTCGCGGGCAAGATCGCGCACGCCATGGAGACCAAGCCGCGCACGCCGGTGCTCTGGCTGCATGGGCTGGAGTGTACCTGCTGCTCCGAGTCGTTCATCCGCTCCGCGCATCCGCTGGTCTCGGATGTGGTGCTGTCGATGATCTCGTTGGACTACGACGACCTGATCATGGCCTCCGCTGGCCATCAAGCCGAGGCAATTCTCACAGAGATCACGGAAAAATATAAAGACAACTACATCTTGGCCGTCGAGGGTAACCCGCCGCTGAACCAAGAGGGCATGAGCTGCATCATTGGCGGTCGACCCTTTGTCGAACAGATGCAAGAAGTCGCCAAGAACGCCAAGGCTATCATCTCCTGGGGCAGTTGCGCCTCATGGGGTTGCGTGCAGGCGGCACGCCCCAATCCGACCCGCGCGACGCCGGTGGATGAGGTGATCAAGGACAAGCCGATCATCAAGGTGCCCGGCTGCCCGCCCATCGCCGAGGTGATGACCGGCGTGCTGACCTACATGCTCACCTTCGAGCGCATCCCGCAGCTGGACCGCCAGGGCCGGCCGGTGATGTTCTATGGCCAGCGTATCCACGACAAATGCTACCGCCGGCCCCACTTCGACGCCGGCCAGTTCGTCGAAGCCTGGGACGACGAGGCCGCGCGCAAAGGCTACTGCCTGTACAAGGTCGGCTGCAAGGGGCCGACCACCTACAACGCCTGCTCGACGGTGCGCTGGAACAACGGCGTGTCTTTCCCGATCCAGTCCGGTCATGGCTGCATCGGCTGCTCCGAAGACGGTTTTTGGGACAAAGGCAGTTTCTATCAGCACACCACCGACACGCATGTGTTCGGCATAGAGGCCAACGCGGACAAGGTCGGCCTGGCCGCGGTCGGTGCGGTCGGCGCCGCCATCGGCGCCCATGCCGCCTACACCGCCATTGAGCGCGCCAAACAGAAGAACGTGAACGCCGGTGACGGCAGCGCCAGCACCGATACAGGTGACAAGCAATGACAACGACGACCCCGAACGGCTTCAATCTGGACAACTCCGGCCAGCGCGTGGTGGTGGACCCGGTGACCCGCATTGAGGGCCACATGCGCTGCGAGGTGAACCTGGATGAGAACAACGTCATCCGCAATGCAGTGTCCACCGGCACCATGTGGCGCGGGCTGGAGGTGATCCTGCGCGGCCGTGACCCGCGCGACGCCTGGGCCTTTACCGAGCGGATCTGTGGTGTCTGCACAGGCACCCATGCGCTGGCCTCGGTGCGCGCGGTGGAGGATGCGCTGGGGATCGACATCCCGGAGAACGCCAACTCCATCCGCAATGTCATGCAGTTGACACTGCAGGCGCAGGACCATCTGGTGCATTTTTATCACCTCCACGCGCTGGACTGGGTCGACGTGGTGGCCTCGCTCAAGGCGGACCCGAAGGCGACCTCGCAACTGGCCCAGTCGATCAGTGATTGGCCCATGTCCTCGCCTGGGTATTTCCGCGACGTGCGGACGCGCATCAAGCGCTTTGTCGAGTCCGGCCAGCTCGGGCCCTTCATGAACGGCTACTGGGGCAGTCCGGCCTACAAACTGCCGCCCGAGGCCAACCTGATGGCGGTCGCGCACTATCTGGAGGCGCTCGACTTCCAGAAGGAGATCGTCAAGATCCACACCGTCTACGGCGGCAAGAACCCGCATCCGAACTGGCTGGTCGGCGGCATGCCCTGCGCTATCAACGTCGATGGCGTCGGTGCGGTGGGCGCGGTCAACATGGAGCGGCTGAACCTGGTCTCGGGGATCATCGATCGCACCATCGATTTTATCGACCGTGTCTACATTCCGGACCTGCTCGCCATCGCGTCTTTCTATAAGGACTGGACCTACGGTGGGGGCCTGAGTAGCACCTCGATCCTGTCCTATGGCGACATCCCGGATCACGCCAACGACAACTCGGCCGCCAACCTGATGCTGCCGCGGGGCGCCATCATCAATGGCGATCTCTCCAAGATCCACGAGGTCGACCTGCGCGATCCGGCGGAGATTCAAGAGTTCGTCGATCATTCCTGGTTCCGTTACGACGATGAGAGCAAGGGTCTGCATCCCTGGGACGGCGTCACCGAGGCCAACTATGTGCTCGGCCCCAACGCCAAGGGCACATCGACCCGGATCGAGGCCGTCGACGAGGGCGCCAAATACTCCTGGATCAAGGCCCCGCGCTGGCGCGGCAACGCCATGGAGGTCGGGCCGCTGGCGCGCTGGGTCATCGGCTATGCCCAGGGCAACCCAGAATTCAAAGAACCGGTCGATAAGGTGCTGACCGATCTCGGGCTGCCCCTGAACGCCATGTTCTCGACCCTGGGGCGCACCGCCGCGCGTGGGCTTGAGGCATCCTGGGCCGCACACAAGATGCGCTACTTTCAGGACAAGCTCGTTGCCAACATCAAGGCCGGCGATACCGCCACCGCGAATGTCGACAAGTGGGAGCCGCATACCTGGCCCAAACGCGCCCAGGGCGTCGGCACCTCAGAGGCCCCACGGGGCGCGCTCGGCCACTGGATCGTCATCGAAAAGGGCAAGATCGAGAACTACCAGGCAGTAGTACCCACGACATGGAACGGCTCGCCCCGTGACCCGGCGGGCAACATCGGGGCCTTCGAGGCGGCGCTTCTGAACACGCCAGTAGCCAAGGCCGATGAGCCATTAGAGATCCTGCGCACGCTGCACAGCTTTGATCCCTGCCTGGCCTGCTCGACGCATATCATGAGTCCGGATGGCGAGGAGTTGACGCGAGTCAAAGTGAGGTAGGAGCGGCGCCTTCGCCGCGACCGCCTTCGCCGCAACGCGACCAGAATTGGATTGGAGGTTGCGCCGGGGGCGCGGGTCGCGCTGGGGGCGGTCGCGCCGAGGGCGGCGCTCCTACCTGCGAGCATCTCTGTTTAGGTACATACCGATGAGCACGACGACAGACGAACTTTTGCGCGCCAAACGCCGCGCTGGCATCCCGACCAGCAAGCGCACGTCGGTCTATGTCTACCAGGCGCCGCTGCGGGCCTGGCACTGGATCAACGCCTTGTCGATCACGGTGCTGGCTATCACCGGTTGGTTTATCGCCAACCCGCTGCCGAGCATGCCCGGCGAGGCCAGTGATCATTTTGTCATGGGTTATTTTCGCTTCTTCCACTTTGCGGCGGCCTATATCTTTGCGGTCGGCTTTTTGTTTCGCATCTACTGGGCCTTTGCCGGCAACAAATATGCGCGACAGTTGTTCACCTTGCCATTCTGGCGGCCTTCGTTCTGGCACGAACTCTGGCACGAGGTGCGCTGGTACGCCTTCCAGGAACTGGAGCCGAAGAAATACTACGGCCACAATCCGCTGGCGCATCTGTTTATGGTAGTGATCATCAGCGTCGGCGGATTGGTGATGATCTTTACCGGCTTTGCCCTTTATTCGGAACAGACCGGCCTCGGCAGTTGGCAGGATCAACTCTTCGGCTGGATCATCCCGCTGGTTGGGCAGAGCCAGGATGTGCGCATCTGGCACCATTGGGGGATGTGGGTCATCGTCGTCTTCGTGATGCTGCATGTCTATACGGCCATCCGCGAGGATGTCATGTCGCGTCAGAGTCTGATCAGCACCATGATCAGTGGCTGGCGGATGTTTAAGGACGATCGTCCGTGATCGTCAGGGCCGAGGGGGCTGAGACAACGCATCCCTCTTCGTCTCCTGCGCCGCGGGTGCTGGTGCTTGGCATCGGCAACATTCTGTGGGCCGATGAAGGGTTCGGGGTGCGTTGTGTCGAGGCGATGGCCGGGGCCTATCGGTTCGGGGCGAACGTCAGGCTGCTCGACGGCGGCACCCAGGGCATCTATCTGCTGGACCAGGTGCGCGAGGCGGATGTCTTGGTTGTGTTTGATGCCGTCGATTACGGCCTGCCCGCCGGCACACTGAAGCGCGTCGCAGGGGATGCGGTGCCCAAATTCATGGGCGCGAAGAAGATGAGCCTGCATCAGACCGGCTTCCAAGAGGTGTTGGCGATGGCCGATCTGATCGGCGACTACCCCGAGCAACTGTTGCTGATCGGCGTGCAGCCGGTGGCGCTGGAAGACTTCGGCGGCAGCTTGCGGCCGGAGGTGAAGGCACAAATCGGCCCGGCCGTTGCGCTGGCGCTGAATTATCTGACCCAACTCGGTGTAGAGCCGCTGCCGGTTGCGGACCCCGAGCCGCCGCTCGCCGGTCTGTCTACGACCGGCCCACATCCGGCGCTAGATCTGGCTGCCTACGAGTCTGGTCGACCGTCACCGGAGTTGGCGTGCCGCATCGGTGATGAGCGGCTGCTGTCACGTTTGGCGACGGCGGAGGCGAACAACTGATGTGTATCGCAGTGCCAATGCAAGTGATCCAGTCCAGCCCCGGTTGGGCGCTGTGCGGCACAGAGGACGACAACGACCAGCGCGAGCAGGTCGATCTGCGCCTGGTCGGCGATCAGCCGCCGGGCACCTGGGTGCTTGTCTTCCTCGGCGCCGCTCGCGATGTCATCGACGAGCAGCGGGCGATGCAGATCCGTGATGCGCTTGCGGCCCTGCGCGCCGTGCAGCAGGGCGAATCCGTTGAGCATCTGTTCGCGGATCTGATCGGGCGCGAGCCCGTATTGCCGGACTTCTTAAGGACTCAGGTGCCGCCAAGTCGAGAGCCCCAACCCGGCTGAGCCGAGGCCAGTAATACCCGTCGCACGCGGGTATAGCAAAGTCAAAACCTGCGCAAGAATGCGTAAGAACGCGCGCTAGATGTTTTCACCACGAAGGACACGAAGCACAGGAAGAAAAAGCGCTTGGTTTCATACCCTTCTCCACCCTCGTGCTCTGCTTCGTTAGCCATTCAATGGTGGTTCGCGGAATGCTTGCACATGCTCTCGGCGAACGACCACCACCCAAAAGGCCCGAACCATGCCCGCACCATTGATTGATGCCCTTGTTCAGCGTCACGGACTGCCGCTCTTGAACGCGACCGAGCTCGACGCCTTCGTTGCCGGCGGGGCGCACAGCTTGCTGTTTCTGGCAGGTGATCCGGTCAAGTATCCGGAGGCGCTTGATGTCGCCGTGATCCTGCCGGAGCTGACGAGGGCCTTTGCCGGACGCTTTCAGGCCGCCGTCATCGCACCCGAATCAGAGCAGGCGCTCCAGGGCCGTTATGGCTTCAGCCGCTGGCCGGCCCTGGTGCTGCTGCGCGGCGAGGCCTATGTCGGCGCCATCACTCGCGTGCGCAATTGGGACGAGTATCTGGCTGAGCTGTCCCGCTTACTCGAATCCGAGCCGTCCCGCCCACCGGCTGCCGGCATTGCCGTCAATCAAAAAACGCAGGGCCTACCCACCCGGGAATTTCACTGATGAACCAAGACAACCTGATCCAGACCAAACCCGTCCCCGCCGGTGCGGTTGGCCCGGGCACCCAGCCGGACGAACTCGACGGCGCTGAGCTGAACTATCTCGCCATGCCCGAGGCCATGCAGACCTATCGCCAGCCGCTGTTGCCTGAGCCCGAGGAGATCGAGAGTCTGGCCGCGGGCATCTGGCAATTGCGCGCCTTGCAGCACCTCCTGGGCGGGTATTGCATCGGCGCGCTGCCGCAGGTAATGGACATGCGCACCCTGGACGCGGCCAACCTGCGGCTGATTGAGGACAGCCTCGGCGAGGGCGAGGTCAGTATTCGCTGCGACGACCCGGCCCGACCGGGTTTGGGGCGGACAACGGCGCAAGAGACCCGACTGGCCGGTGTCTGGCGCGTGCGCAAGATCGCAGACGAGGGTCATATCGACCGCGACGTGCTGGAGATCAGCGATGTCCCCGGCTTTGTGCGCGGCGCCGCCTCTTCCAACGCGCGCTCGGCAATTGAGTTGGCGGGCAACTGGCCAGAAGGCGTTATGAATGCCCCCGGCGTACTGGCGGAACTGAACCAACAGGTTGCCAAGCGGTTAACCGATAGCGACACGCCGGCGCACATCATCAATCTGACGCTGCTACCGCAGACCGAGCAAGACCTTGCCTATCTCAACAGGCGGCTCGGCACCGGAACAATTAACATCCTGTCCCGAGGCTACGGCAATTGCCGCGTTACCTCGACCGGTCTGCGGGACGTCTGGTGGGTGCAGTTCTACAACTCAGACGACAGACTGATTCTGAATACGCTGGAGGTCACCGACGTACCGGAGGTCGTGCTGGCGGCTCAGGAAGACATCGACGACAGTGCCACGCGCCTGCGCGAGATCCTCAATGCCCTGCAATGAGCGCCGGTCCCACCGAGCAAGGCCCGGCCGAAAAGCCGCCAGCGACCGGGACTGTCGTGATGGAGTGCCGCATCTGTTGGCAGGTCTATGATCCAGGGCAAGGCGATGATCTTAACCAGATCGCCCCGGGCACGCCGTTCACCAAGCTGCCCGACGATTGGCGTTGTCCGCGCTGCGACGCGGACAAGTCCTTGTTTCTAGAGTGTGCCTGACAGCGGACAGCGCACCAGATGCCAACCCCGCGCAGCAAGCGTAAACTCCCCGAGTGGTACAATCCTCGACACGGGAGCAGCAATGATGCAAATCGCAAGACTGGAACAGTTTGGGGCGCCGCTGTGCGTCTGTAGCCTCATCGTCATCGTCGGCCTGAGCGGCTGCGTGACAACCACGACGCCTGGCGGCTCCGGCATCAGCGCCACCAAGACTGGCTACACGACCGCCGAGCAGGACCTGCGTCGAGAATCCACGCTCTTTAGCAAATCCTCGGCCCAAGGCTGTTTAGCCGGGGCCGCGGCCGGGGCGCTGATCGGCATCCTCAGCAGCCGCAACGACAGGCGGGGCGCGATCATCGGCGCCTTGGGCGGTTGCGCCGTCGGCGTCGGCGCCAATGCCTATGTCCAAAACAAGCGCGGTCAATACCGGAGCAGCGAGGCTCGCATCAATGCCATGATCGCCGATGTGCGGGCCGACAATGCGAGGCTCTCCCGGCTCGTCGCGACCACCCAGACCGTCATCGCCGACGACAAGCGCAAGATCGCCCGGGTCAAAGCCGGGCTGCGTGACAAGCAATTGTCCGTTGCAGAGGCCAATGCCCAACTCGCGCGGGTCAGGGAGAACCGCCGCCTGCTCGGCAACACCATCGCGGATGTCCAGCAGAAAGAAGACGATTGGGTCCAGATCTCAGCATACGAACGGCAGGCCGGGGCCAACACGGCCAAGCTCGATTCCGAGATCGGCGCACTCAAGAACAAGGTCGCCACACTAGAGGCGGAAGCGGCCTTGATCGACCGCGAGATCGCGGCCACACCAGCGGCGGCCTGACGCGGGAGGTATCACAATGATCAGAATGCATAATGTAATGCTCGCGCTGCTCGGCGTCAGCATCGCCGCTGGCCTCTGCAGCTGCGCCACGACACCGGCGGACTGCGACCCGACCAACGCCGATTTCTTTAACAACACCAGTTGCCTTGCCTCGGGCGCCTATCGCCAACGACAGCGCGATCTCCAATCTACGCTCTCCTCGGAGCAGAGTCGCAACCGCGCATTCCAGGCGCTGCTAGCCGATCTAGAGGCGGAAAAGGCCGCGGTGCGCTCGGACCTGCGCACGCAACAGGCCGCCTATGCGCGCGCCGAGGCCAACTGGCGCGAGATCAAGCGCGGCCTCGCCGCTGAGCGCAGCAAGAACCCGGCCCTGGCCACCCGGGTGCGGCGGATCGACGAGGACCTGGCGGCAATCGAGGCGAACAAGCGAGCCGAGCGCGACTCCCTGGCCAATCAGGTCAAGCTGCTGCAGCAGGAGCTTGATGCAGGCGTCTACGACTGATCCAATAGGATGTGCCGCTCAAGGTTGAAACCTGCCTAAGTCATACTGGACAACCAACCCGCACAGGTCGTGTGGAACAAGCGCTGTGGTTCCACCTCCTCCCAGCACAGGCCCATTCAGGTTGTTCTTGAACCCATTCTAAGCGACGGAGAACGCCGTGCAATCCTCAGTGCGCATCGCACGCGTCGATGTCGGTCATTATCGTCTCCTGACGAGCGACTTCGCCGGGCTACAGGCCCTGCATCGCGAACTCACGGCCACCATCCGCCGGCATTTGCCGGGCGTCACCGCCTCGTTGCTGGCCTTGCCGATACCGAGCGATGATGGGGTCACGGTCGACTGGTACAGCGATCTCGGTGGCCAGCCGCAACCGCTGGCGGCGTTGCCCGCAAAGCAACGCGCTCTGGTCCGCGAAAAGTTGCAGGACCGACTCGGCTCAATACAGCGCCTGGCCGACGACCTACCCCGCCGACTGCGGGGCTCCGAGCCTCTGGCCGAGCGCCTGCGCGCCGCGACCCATTATCCCGGGGACGAACACCTGTTCGCGGTCGGCGACGAACCAGTGCTGACCCTATGGGGCTTTGTGCGCAGCAGCGGGGGCGGGCGCCTGGCCACGCCGGCACAGGCAGGCATCGCCAACCAGCGGCGACGATGGCTGCTGGGCCTGGGCCTAGCGGCCCTGTCGATGATCGCGCTGGCCGGCGGCGGTTGGTATACATGGATGTCCGCTCGCGAGCAGGGGTTTCGCGACGACCTGGCCGCCGCGTTGGCCAGCGACTGCGCGGACGCCGACCGGCTCGCGGTATTGGATCATCGACTGCAACAGCTCGACCCCGAAGGCCGCCTGACCGAGCCGCGGCGCCAGATCGGCGAGGAGCAGCAGCATTGCGCCCAAGTCGCTGCCCTGCACAAGGCCATCGTCAGCGCCGGCTGGGACTGCGCGGCCCTTGAGGCGCTGCCGCCTCAGTTGGCCCTGCTTGACCCGGCACGCGCGTCAGTGCAGCAATTGACCGGCGCTTTGAACAAGCGCATCAGCGTCTGCGATCGCAGCACCCGGCTGGCCAACCGCTTTGAACAACAGATCGGCAATTGCGAGGCGATTGCCGCGCTGGCGCAGGAGTTGACTAGTTGGCCCGAGGCCAAGCGATTGCACGAGTTGGCGATGGAGCGCTCCGCATCTCCAGACACCGCGCTAAACACTGCCTACGGCAACCAGGAGGGCCGCGGTAGCGACGGCCTCCCCGAGCCGCTGGCCCGGCTGCGCGAGCGCATCGACACCGAGCTTGGCCTCTGCGCCAGTGCCGCGACGCTGGCCGATGAGATCACCGCGGCCAGCGCCCAATGCGAGCCGCTGCTGCGTCTGGACGGCCGATTAAGCGAGCTCGACGCCTCAGGCCCACCGCTGCTGCCGGTGCGCGAGCGCCTCGACGCCGAGTTGGCGCGCTGCGCCCGCGCCGAGGCCTTCAGCCGCGACCTCATCAATGCCCAGATGGACTGCTCGCGCCTGAAGGCGCTGGACGAGCGCATGCAGGGCGAGGACACGAGTCAACCCCCACTGCTGCCAGTGCGCGAACGCCTAGACCAGGCCCTGGAACAATGTCGCGCTCTGGATGCCTTGCAGCAGTCGCTGCAGGACGCCGGCCAGGATTGTGATCGGCTCGCGGACCTGGCTGAGACGGTCCGCGACGCCCATCCGAACAACCCCATCTTCGTCAAGCTGCGCCGACGCATCGCCGGTGAGACGCAACGCTGTGAGCTGACTGAGCGCCTGCGCGCCGCGTTGGCCGCCGCCTCCGGCGACTGCGACGCGTTGAGCGCGCTGGCGCCCAGCATTCAGACCCAGGACAGCGCCAGTCCGTCCAGCCCCGATCCCCGCGGCTCCGATCTGCGCGATAGACTCGAGGCCGAGCTTGCCCTCTGCGCCGACGCCGACAACTGGCGCCAGCGGCTCGCCCGCGTTGGTGCGGATTGCAAGCAGATCGATGCGCTGCGGGCCGCATTGCCCAAGGCAGCGGCAAACACCGGCCAATTCAGCGATGTCGTCTCGGCGTTGTCCGCCACCGAGGAGCGGTGTCGCAGCGCCGCGATCGCGGCAGCCGAGGCGGCTCGATCGCGCCAGGCTCGGCGGGTTGCGATCACCGAGCGTGCAACCGCGCCCGCCGCGACGATGGCGGCAAAGGCATCTGCTAGGCCCGCCGCCGACACAAAGACACCAGCTAAGCGGCGCTGTCCGGGCAACCGAGCGACCGCGGAGACACCGCAACTGGTTATGGTGTTCGACGCCTCCGGCAGCATGGGCCACGGCATCAACGTCGATGACCGCGCGCTGCGCCAGCTCCAGCAAATGGGCGATACCCCGCTCGGTGCCGCCATCGGTCTACTCGGCGGACTGCTCGGCAGCGCCGTTGGCGGCCCAAGCCGCATGCAGGCCGCAAAGGACGCCGGACGCGGCATCGTTGGCCAGTTGCCCAGCGATGTCGATGTCGGCCTGGTGAAGATCGAAGACTGCCCCGGCGCCACCAATGCGGGCTTCTACCCGCCCGCTCGGCGGCGCGTGCTGCTTGGGCAGATCAACGCTCTGCAACCGCGACAGGACACGCCGCTGGCCAGCGCCATCGCCCAGGCGGCCTCAATGGTCGACGGCGTCAACCGGCCTGGGGTGATTGCCGTAATCAGCGATGGTGAAGACACTTGCGGCGGCGACGTCTGCGGCACCGCCGCGCGTATCGCCCGCGCAAAGCCCAAGCTTAAGATCAACGTCGTCGACATCGCCGGCATGGGCGGTGCAAACTGCGCCGCCAGCGCCACCGGAGGGCGCGTGCTGCGCGCCGGCAACGCCGCCGAGTTGAATGCCCAACTGCAACGGGCCACCGAGGAGGTCAGGGGTCCGGCCGAGTGCCGCGGTGGGTGAATGGGCCATCTAGGCGGCAAATCGCGGCTGCAAGCCGCTCCCACGGGGATGCACGCAGTGGCGCTGGTCGTCCGTTGGACTTTACGCTCGTCGTCCAGGTAAGCCATGATCGAAATCACACCAAGCATTCAAATCGAAGACGAAGAACTCAGCGAACGCTTCGTGCGTGCACCCGGACCGGGTGGCCAGAACGTCAACAAGGTCTCTACCGCCGTGCAGCTGAGTTTCGACATACGCCGCTCGCCGTCGCTGTCGCCCGTCGTGCGCAGCCGCCTGCTCAAGTTGGGCGGCAGCCGGGTCGACAAGGACGGCGTGCTGACCATCCACGCCCACCGTCACCGCACCCGCGAGCGCAACCGCGCCGATGCGCTGGAGCGCCTGGTTGACCTGATCCGACAGGCCAGCCATATCCCGAAGGCGCGCCGCCCCACGCGCCCGTCGCGGGCGGCCAAGGCGCGTCGCGTCGAGCAGAAAAAACAGCGCGCCAAGACCAAGCGACTGCGTGGCGCGATACGCGATGGCGACTAGCAAGGCAATGCCTCAGACCGACTAGAGCACTGCGTCCTGTTGCCATCTACGTCAGCGCAACCTCCCTTCCTTGCCCTCGCGCCGACGCTGCCCCCGCCGCTGGCGCAGCCGCACCAGGGTAAAGGTAGGCCCGGACACGGCGTATCCGAGAAACAGCAAAAACAGTACGATAGGCGGATCGAGCACCACCAGTGCGAAGCCCAGCATGACCACCACCACTACCATGAACGGCACGCGTCCCTGTAGATCGAGCACCTTGAAGCTGTGATAGCGGAAATTGCTGACCATCAGCAGCCCGGCGCCAGCGGTCAGCACCGCCAGGATCAAACTCACATCGCTACCGGCAATGCCCTTGTCATGGCCAATCCAAATACTGCCGGCGATAATGGCCGCCGCGGCAGGGCTCGCTAGCCCTTGGAAGTAACGCTTGTCGGCGATACCGATTTGCGTGTTGAAACGCGCTAGACGCAAAGCGGCGCAGGCCGTGTAGACGAAGGCCGCCAACCACCCCAGTTTGCCGAGTCCACCCAAGGCCCACTCGTAGGCCACCAGCGCTGGCGCGACACCGAAGGCGACCATGTCGGACAAACTGTCGTACTCGGCGCCAAATTCGGTCTGGGTGTTGGTCATCCGAGCGACGCGGCCATCGAAGCCATCGAGAATCATGGCCGCAAAGATGCCGAGCGCCGCCGCCTCGAAGCGATCAGCGTTGGCTGCTAAAATGGCGAAGAAACCGGCAAACAGGGCCGCCGTGGTTAGGAGATTGGGCAGGAGATAGATGCCGCGTGGGCGCTTAGGTCTCGACTGTTTGTAATCCATGTATCTGATCCATCTACTCGATTAGCGGTTGGCTCGCTGATGGGGCTGGCGAGGGCGGAACGCGGGCGAGCGCCCCGGCGAAAAAGGTAGCGGCAGTATAACGCTGGCGAAGCCTGTGAAAACAGTGCATCGCCCGCCCCGCTAAACTGGCCGCCCTAGATTAGGTAGCTGTCAACACGCGCGCTGTCCGATGTTTGGTTTTGCAAAGGATGCCAAGCAGATTCTAATGGGCAGGTTCAAAGGGCCTTGTCTAAACCATGTACTAGGGCGCAAACACACCAAAGGGGCTAGAAGATGCAGCGAGCTCGACCCGAACTTCCCAGTTCTGACAAACGCTGGAAACTGATCAACGCCACGATGCGCCGTAACGGCTATGCCGAACATGCGCTGATTGAGGCGTTGCACGGTGTCCAAGACGCGTTCGGATATCTGGATGAAGATGCGATGACCTTTGTGGCGGATTCGCTGGACCTACCGCTGAGTAAGGTCTACGGCGTTGCGACCTTCTATCACCTGTTCATGCTCAAGCCCAAGGGCCGCCATACCTGCGTCGTCTGTACCGGTACGGCCTGTTACATCAAAGGTGCAGGAGCACTGATCGAGGGTATGCAACAGCGATTCGACATCACTCCAGGCGAAACTACCACGGACAAGGCGCTGTCGGTAATGAGCGCGCGCTGCGTCGGCGCCTGCGGTCTTGCGCCCGCGGTGGTGATCGACGGTAACGTCGCCGGCAAACTCAGCACCGAGCAGCTCATCTCACGCATCGACGCGCGCATCGCGGAGGAAACCGCCGAATGAACCTAGACGATCTCGAAGACCTGGCGCAAGCGTACAAGGCGCAGACGGAAGACGTCGATGCCGAGGTGCGAGTCTGCATGGCCACAGCCTGCCACTCGTCCGGCGCTCCCGAGGTTTTTGCTGCCCTCACCGAGGGCTGTGAGGCCGAGCATGGCGACAGCTGCAAGGTCAAAGGGGTTGGCTGCATGGGCCTATGCTCGGTCGGTCCCATGGTGGCGGTCGCGACCCCGGGTGCGGACCTGCGCGAGTCGACCATCTACCACTCCGTCAGCGTCGACGATGCCGCGGATGTCACGGCAAGCGTTAACGGCCCAAAGGTCGAGCGTCTGCTTTGCCCGAGCGATCAACCCTTCTTCGCCCGCCAACGCTGGATCGTGCGAGAGAACTCCGGCATCATCGACCCAGACAGCTTCAAGGGCTATGTGGCCGTCGGCGGCTACGCGGCGATGGTCAAGGCCCTCACCGAGATGACCCCGGAAGAGGTCATCGCTGAGGTGACGACCAGCGGACTGCGCGGGCGCGGCGGCGGCGGTTATCCAACCGGCCTGAAGTGGTCGACGGTCGCGAAGACCCCGGCGGCCCAAAAATATGTCATCTGCAATGCCGATGAGGGTGACCCGGGCGCCTTCATGGACCGCGCCATTCTCGAATCAGACCCCCATCGCGTACTCGAAGGCATGGCCATCGCCGCCTATGCGGTCGGCGCGGACAAGGCTTACATCTATGTACGCGCCGAATATCCGCTCGCGGTCGAGCGCATGAAGACCGCCATCCGCAAGGCCAAGCGCCAGGGGTTCCTCGGCCATCACATTTGCGAGACGCAGTTCAATTTCGATATCGAGATCCGGCTCGGTGCCGGCGCCTTTGTCTGCGGCGAAGAGACCGCGCTGATGGCATCCATTGAGGGCGGACGCGGTCAGCCCCGCCCGCGTCCACCCTATCCGGCCGAGTTCGGACTCTGGGGCAATCCGACGCTGATCAACAACGTCGAGACCTATGCCAACATCGCGCCGATCATCGGTGAAGGCGGCGACTGGTACGCCTCGATCGGTACCGAGCGATCCAAGGGCACCAAGGTGTTCGCGCTGGCGGGCAACATCGTCAATGGCGGGTTGATCGAAGTGGACATGGGCATCTCGCTGCGCGAGATCATTGAGGTGATCGGCGGCGGCATCCCCGGCGGCAAGCAGTTTAAGGCGGTGCAAACCGGCGGCCCGTCCGGCGGCTGCGTACCGGAGCAACATCTGGACATCGCCGTGGACTATGACAGCCTGAAGACGCTCGGCACCATGATGGGCTCGGGCGGCATGATCGTCATGGACGAAACCTCCAATATGGTGGACGTGGCCCGCTACTTTATGGAGTTCTGCATGGACGAGTCTTGCGGCAAGTGCGTCCCCTGCCGCACCGGCACCCAGCAGATGCACGCCTTGCTGGACAAGATCTCAAAATCCGAGGGCAGCCACGAGGATCTGGCACTGTTGGAGGAACTCTGCGAGGTCGTACAGGCCACAAGCCTCTGTGGGCTGGGGCAAACCGCGCCGAATCCGGTGAAGAGCACGCTGCGATACTTCCGGGAGGAGTACGAACAGAAACTTGGCGAAGGCTGAATGTCGATTCTCGAATTCATGCGCTACCGATCCGTGCAAGGTTCGCGATGCGACGGCTCTGGTCCATGCGCTGTCTCCAGCAGCCTTTGCCTGCCTGTCCAGCCGCGGCAGGTTAACCCTCATTTTTGCGAAACCTTCTAGGAGCCCCCGATGCCCTTGCCCGTCCCGCAACCCAGCGTCCGCGTCGTCACGCTAAAAATCGACGGTCTGGATCTCTCCGCGCGCGAGGACGAGACCGTCATTGAGGTCTGCCGTGAGAACAAGATCCCGATTCCAAGCCTGTGCTGGATGGAGGGACTTTCCATCGTCGGCGCCTGCCGGCTGTGCATGGTCGAGGTGACCGGACAAGACCGGCTGTTGGCTGCTTGCTCCACACGTGTCACCGAAGGGATGGACCTCCAGACCAACAGCGAAAGGCTGCAGCGCTATCGTCGCACCCTGGTGGAACTGCTGTTTGCCGAGCGTAACCACGTCTGCGCGGTCTGCGTCTCCAACGGCCATTGCGAGCTGCAATGGCTGGCGCAACACTGCGGCGTCGACCATGTGCGCATGCCCTATCGCAACGCCGGTTACGACCTAGACAGCAGCCACGAGATGTTCCGCGTCGATCACAACCGCTGCGTGCTTTGCACCCGCTGCGTGCGCGTCTGCGACGAAATCGAGGGCGCACACACCTGGGACATCATGGGTCGCGGCAGCGGCTGTCAGGTCGTCACCGACCTGGCCCATCCTTGGGGCGAGAGCGACACCTGCACCAGTTGTGGCAAGTGCGTGCAGGTCTGTCCCACCGGCGCCCTGGTGAAACAGGGCACTTCCGTCGGCGAAATGGTCAAAGACCAACACTTCCTGCCCATTCTGGCCCGACGGAGACACCTACGATGAGCGCCACCGCAACCGCGGTCACACCGCCCACAGCAACCCGGAAGATCACCATCGCCACCACTTGGCTCGACGGCTGCTCCGGCTGCCACATGTCGTTTCTCGACATGGACGAGCGCCTGGTCGATCTGGCTGATCAAATCGACATCGTCTACAGCCCGCTGGTAGACGCCAAGACCCTGCCGGAGCAAGTGGACCTGGGTATCTTGGAAGGCTCAATCAGCAACGAGGAAGACCTGCACAAGGCGCTCGAATTCCGCAAGCACTGCAGGCTGTTGATTAGCCTCGGCGACTGCGCCGTCAACGGCAACGTCCCGGCCATACGCAACCCGTTTAAGCTCAGCGACGTCTACGACCGTGCATACCGCGACAACGTCGACCTAAATCCGCAAATACCCGCCGACGGCGTACCAGCTCTGCTGCCCATCGTGCGGCCGGTTCACGGTGTCGTCGACATCGATGTCTTCGTGCCCGGCTGCCCACCCCAGGCCGATACCATTTTTTACATCCTCAGCGAACTCATCGCCGGGCGCACGCCCGATGCAAAGACCATCACCCGCTTCGGCGCCTGACTTGGCCGCCCAAGCAGGGCCAAAGCCATCGCGCCAGCGCCATCACGCCAGAGACACCACGCCAGACAACGCCAAACGGGGCCCCCAACTATGAGCCGCACCATCAGCATCGAACCGGTCACCCGCATTGAGGGGCATGCACGCATCACGCTGCAATTGGCGGAAGGCGGCGAGGTGGAAGATGCCAAGTTCCACCTGACCCAATTCCGCGGCTTCGAGAAGTTCTGCGAGGGCCGCCCCTACCGCGAGATGCCGGCGCTCACCGCACGCACCTGCGGCATCTGCCCGGTCAGCCACCTGTTGGCTTCCAACAAGGCCTGCGACGATCTGCTCGCGGTGACCATCCCGCCGACCGCCGAGAAGCTGCGCCGGGTCATGAATCTGGCGCAGTTGCTGCAATCACATGCGCTGAGCTTCTTCCATCTCTCGTCGCCGGACCTGCTGCTCGGCTGGGACTCCGACCCCGCCCAGCGCAACATCTTCGGCGTCATGCGCGCCGACCCGCAGTTGGCCAAGAGCGGCATCCGCTTGCGCCAGATCGGTCAGAGCATCATCGAGACCCTGGGCGGCAAGAAGATCCACCCTACCTGGGTCGTACCGGGCGGCGTCACCGAGGCCCTGCCCGAAGAAAAGCGTGACAGCATGTTGGCGATGATGCCTGAGGCGTTGCGGATCGCCAAAGATACCTATGCCTTCTACAAGACGCTGGTGCCCAAGTTCAAGGACGAGGCCAGCCACTTCGGCACCATGCCGACCATGTTCCTGAGTCTGGTCTCGCCGGAGGGCGACCTGGAGCACTACGACGGCTTCCTGCGCATCAAGGATGCCAACGGGCGTATCGTCGAGGACCGGGTACCGCCGCATGACTACCAGCGTATCATCGGCGAGGCAGTGGAAGACTACTCGTACATGAAGTTTCCCTACTACAAGCCCCAGGGCTATCCCCAGGGCATCTATCGGGTCGGACCGCTGGCACGGTTGAACAACGCCGACGCCTGCGGCACGCCCTTCGCCGACGTCGCGCTGGCGGAGTTTCGTACCCTGCAAGAGGAGGCCGGGCCGATCACCTCCAGTTTTCATTACCATTACGCCCGTCTGGTCGAGATCATCTTCGCCATCGAGAGCATCCAACGGCTGCTGAAGGACCCGCACATCCTCGACAACCGGGTGCGCGCCCGCGCCCGCGGCAACCGCGACGAGGGCATCGGCGTCTCCGAGGCCCCGCGCGGCACCCTGATGCACCACTACAAGATCGACGACCATGGCTTGATCACCTGGGTCGATCTCATTATTGCCACCGGCCACAACAACCTGGCCATGAACAAGAGCATCAAACAGGTGGCCGACGCCTACGTCAACGGCAAGGACGTCAAAGAAGGCATGCTCAATCGCGTCGAGGCGGTGATCCGCTGCTACGACCCCTGCCTCTCCTGCGCGTCCCATGCCTTCGGCCAGATGCCAATGGTGATCGACATACAGGACACCTCCGGGCAGGTCATCAGGCGCATCGCGCGCGACTGATCAGGCTGCAAGGTTTCACAGTGAAGGCGCTGATCATCGGTTACGGCAGCCCCATCCGCGGCGACGACGCCATCGGCCCGCTTGCCGCTGACCGCCTCGACAGACTGCTCGAACAAGGCGCTTTGCCCGATTGGATCGAAGTCCAGTCGCGCCACATCCTCACCGCCGAACTGGTCGAGGACCTCAGACGCAGCGATCTTGCCATCTTCCTCGACGCCGCCGCCGACACGCCCCCCGGCGAGGTCCGCTGCCGCCCGCTGCAAGCGGACGCCACCGCGCTGTCCACCATGGCCCACTTCCACGACCCCCGCGAACTACTCGCCTGGTGCGAGGCCCTCTATGGCAAGGCCCCCAGCGCCTGGCTCATCTCCGCCGGCGGCGCCGAATGGGACTACTCCAACTGCCAACTCAGCCATACCGCCAGCGCCGCGATGGAGCGCATGATCGATCAGGTCATGGAGCGGCTCGGACTGGCGGCGCCGATGCCAGCGGTCAGCTTAGGCAATCTCCGTTGAGGCATCCTGGTGACGCGGCGCCAGCCGCGTCACCAGGATGCCTGCATGCCGTTCAGGATCAGTCGCCCTGCAACCAAAGGCCGGGCGTCAGCTCGACGACCTTGAACCTAGAAAGAGCAGTTGACCGCTTCGTGCCACTCGCAAAGGACTGAGTTGGCATCAATTTGGGTGCTCGTGGCGATTCACCGGCCGGGTGAGGGGCGCTACGATCGGAAGGCGCAGGTGCCGCGCGGTGCCTGGCGTCGTTACAACTCGTTGGAATGGATCGACCATTCCGCATCAGAGTGCCTCGCCAGGAACCGCGCGGGACGCACCCTGGAAGCCGTTCAACCGCTCTTTCTAGCATGATCGGCTCGACCGACATGCCCGCGGCCCTAGCCCTGTTCGGTGCCAGCGTCGGTCGGGCCGGGCGCGAAGGTCAGCGTAATCGCCCCTTTGCCGCCGGCCTTGGCGCTGCCGATTGTTCTAGCCTAGATCGCTCTCAGTGAAGGTCCCGCGAGCGCACTAGCAGTCTACCGAGCAGCGCGGCGCGTTGGCATGCGGTGATCTGCTCGATCCAGCGCAACGATCTGAATGATCTTGACGGCGCCTGCCGCAGCGGACCTTGGCCCATTGGCAGCTGCCTTGGACGCTCCGGTATAGTCGCCAATGCCCAAGGCTCATCCCATCAGTCGTCTTCTTCGGGGTTTAGATCATGGCAGGCACGCTTTCGCCGGACGCGTTGCGCACACTCATCGACGCCGTCTCCGGGACGGCGCAGTTCGCGTCGCTGCGCGAGCGGCGTGCGTTGGTGAATCAGGCCCTCGGCGACTATCCATCGGCGGCCGAGGTGCTGCGCTGGCAGGAATGGGATGGCTCGGCGCGGGTCGTCGCAGACGAGCTGGTGCGGCGGCTCGACTCGGCTTCCGGGTGTCTCGCGCGCCCTCATCCGCTAAGCACTGATCCGCCGCTCTCTGGCCGCTGGATTCTCTGGCCTCTGCACCGTGCGCAGCGCGGCTACGCGCATTTTTTGCGCGCCAATCGGGGCTTCAGGTTTCGCCAGAGGGGCTTGCGGTTAGCGGACGAAGAAACTAGGCAAGTATTCGGAGTCATGCCAATTTGGCGTCATGCTGTAGGCTGGGTTGAGCTTGCGAAACCCAGCTTTCAAGGGTTTACGGTGCTGCCGATGCTGGGTTTCGTGCCTCAACTCAGCCTACGGGGATTTCTTGCCCAGTCTCGAAGCGTCGGAGGACCGCCTCGCGCGGTCCCTAGCTATCGGCGTCGCGCGCCTGATCCGAGATGGAGAGCTCGCGGGGTCGTCGCAGTGCGTCCCACACGGTGCCGAGCAAGGCGCGACGAGGCAGAGTAGTCGTCCGTCGAAGTGATGAGCGCCAAAGCTCAGCCGCAGTTGTCAGCGGCACTCCCCGACCGTGGGAGCGGCCTCTGGCCGCGATCTGCGCCGAACAAACCCGCGCGTGCGCATCGCGGCCAGAGGCCGCTCCCACGGGCCCCGAATACCGCATTCCAGCCAAACTTGCGACCCGGTGCCTGCCGCAGGTTTGCCCTCCTTGCCCTGGACCCCGGATTTCCGTCCGGGGTGACGGCCCCACATGTTGGGGTGGTTGAGTTGAGGATTAGGCTGAAACGCTGAACAAGAGCGAGCTGAGGCATGGCGCTGATCGCCTTCCTCGAATCGTACCGCCAAACCTCGCGTTGCAGCCCGGCACACCCGACCGGCATGCATCCGGCAAGGGCGTTCGACCTCGCCATCCGCTAGACTCCTCAGATGGCCGGCAAAGACACCGTCTCCAAGCATCTGCTAAAGCGCATCGTTGTTGATCTGGCGCGCTACCTGCTGCATCTAGACATCGAGGCGCTGGAGCTGATCGAGACCGAGCAGCAGCGGGTCGAGGATCGGCGCGCCGATCTGGTGGTGCGGGCTTGCCACCGCGGCGAGGAACTGCTGTTCCATGTGGAGATTCAAAACAGCAACGACGCACGGATGCCGGTGCGCATGCTGCGCTATTTGACCGATTTGCTGATGGCACGCCCCGGTCTGCCGGTCCGGCAATGCCTGATCTACATCGGCAAGGCGCCGCTGTCGATGGCCGCCGGGCTCAGCCAAGTGGGGCTGGAGTACCGCTACGACCTGATCGACATGCACCAGATCGACTGCGGTATGCTGCTCGGGCGAGACGAGCCCGATGCATTGGTGCTGGCAATCCTGTGCGACTTCCGCGGCCGGGACGCGGCCGCGGTCGTCCGCGAGATCCTGCTTGGGCTGCGCCGCCTCACCGGCGACGCCCCAAACCGTTTTCGCGAATATCTCACCATGCTGGAGGTCCTATCCACCAATCGCGACCTTCAAGACTGCATTGCGGAGCAAGAGAAGATGCTTGAAATCGAGATCGAGAAGCTGCCGTCCTACGGCATCGGGCTAGAGCGGGGGATGATGGAGGGCGCCGCCGAAGGAGCGCACGCCAACGCGGAGTCCCTGCTGCGGCGGTTGATCGCGAGTCGCTTTGGCGTCGTCGATGGTGCGACCCGGGAAAAGATCGCCGGGGCCTCCACCGACCAGCTCAATGACTGGGCGGAGCGGGTCCTGAACGCCGATTCCGTTGATGAAGTGTTCAGCAAGCAAGGCGCCGGGTAATCGGCCCAGAGCCTAGCACCTCCATCGCTGTCGATAGACGTCATCCAGACGCCGCGAACTTTCGGCTAGGCGCTGCGCACCACGCGGGACCCTGTCTCGGGCCACCCCAGGGGTTACCTGGCACACCGAGGCAATAGGGTTGCCGACGTCGCGTCCAGAGATAAAGGTCCGCCACGGTGGCGTTGTCGCGTGGAGCCCAGAAGGCGGGTCGACAATCACGCGTGATCGCGCTGCGCGGGTTACAAAGGACAGCGAAGACAGCGTCCAGAGATCGGCGGATCAGGGCTCAGCGGATGGGCGCCGCGCACACCACCCGGAAACCCAGGAAGAAGTCCCGGTCCTGCGGTTGGAAGTAGCCGGGGCTGTTCGCGTAGGCGTCGTACCGGTCGTCAATCCATGAGCCGCCGCGCGTTCCACGGGATTTGTCTCCACCGGTC
>JGI12048J13642_10141672_pt1 | contig 84507 bp, 69 predicted proteins | sample ElkSlonscriptome_16_FD_13642 | JGI IMG/M metagenome (IMG submission 13642)
CACCAATCGACAACGGCTTGCGCGGAAATTAATTCGTCATTCCAGCCATGAACCACTTCTGTTGTGTTGGTATGGGGTTGTAAATCGAGATCCCAGCCTCTTGCAAGGCCAAATGCGGGAGCCAGCAGGAAAAGGCCAGCTACCGGATACTGCTGGCTGGCAACCAGGGAAACACAGGCACCCATGCTTGATCCTGCCAACACGGTTTGCCCAGCATGGTCTGCTCCGTTTTCTGCCAGAAAACTCACCAATTTAACCACCCGCTGTTCCGGCTCCTGGAGACCCTGGTAATCTATACTGTCCACCTTGCAATTCAGGCTGCTGGCAATGCTGGCAAGATGACGTATTTTACCACCCCAAGGGCCACTTTCTTTGCCATGAGAGAAGATGATGTGAAGCATGTGAGACTCATTCTTTCCACTTGATATTGCAGCCCACACTGGGTAGCTGTTCAACTTCTGGTTGTTGTCCTATCAGCACCTGATCCACCGCCTGTCTGAGGTGATTTCCAGTAATTGGAATATCGTTCCCGGGTCGGCTTGCATCAAATTGACCTCGATACACTAACTGGCGCTGCTGGTCGTAGAGAAAAAAATCGGGTGTACAGGCGGCTTGATAGGCTCTGGCAGTATCTTGTTTTTCATCGAAGACATAAGGAAAACTATAGTTAAACTCCTGACTGTCATTGGCCATTTGTTGAGGTGAATCCTGTGGATACAGTTTGGCATCGTTGGCGTTGATAGCAATGATACCCAGGCTGCGGTCAGCGTAGTCCCGTGCAAACTGCGCTAAGGCGGACTTCAGGTGCCTGACGTAGGGGCAATGATTGCAGATGAACATGACCAGTAGCGCTTCCTTGTTGGCAAAATCGGCCAACGACCATAGTTTTCCTGTTGGGTCTGGAAGGCTAAAATCATGGGCAACGGATTCGAGTTCCGTCATTGAAGAAGGTGTCAAAGCCATGCAGTTTACCTCGTTTGTGCCGAATAATTTCAAGCGAATCAAGTGGGGTAGAACCGAGTATCGTAACTGGTTTGGAGATTGTTTAAGTTTGACTTAAACTTAAATGAATTGAAACTGAAGTATTTGGGTTTATTGTCCGCTGCAACTTTAGCAAAACCTTATCAAAACGAAAACTAAACAGGCTAGACAGGAGCAATCTGTGACACAGTTTGAATTGATTTTCAAAGGCGAGTTGGTCAAAGGCTTCAGCCTCGAACAGGTACAGCAAAACGTGGGCAAGCTATTTAAGGCGAGCCCTGCCCAAGTGGAACAGATGTTTTCTGGTAGAGCGATTGTTTTACGCAATAAGCTGGATCAAGCGACCGGTCAGAAATACCGGAGCATCTTGCAGAAGAGTGGGGCGGTCTGCGAACTCAGGGAAATGAAAACGGCTACAGCGACTGAGTCGGCTAAATCATCACCAACACCTCAGCAAGTGGCAGTTGCGGCTGCAGCATCTTCTCCCTCAGGCTCTGCTTCAGTTAGTCCTTCTTCTCAATCAGGTAGTGCTCCCAGTGTTTCCAAGTCAGCGCCGGTAGAAACCGCCACAGGTTTGCCTGTGGCTGGGGACAAGGTGGATGAAATTCTGGCTGACATTAGCTGGGATATTGCTCCCGCGGGTGCCAGACTAGCGGAGCAGGCAGATCATATTCCACTACCAGAACATGATCTCAGTCACCTGAGTGTTGCACCTGCTGGCACCGATATGGGAGAAAAAAAGAAACCAGCAGCACCCCCACCACCGGATACCAGCCATATTAAAATTGACAATTGACCCAGTATAACGAACCTGTGATTTCTGCAACCTGAATATGGCAGTTGCAAAGGGTTTAGCAACACTTGTCGTATCCATCGAAGCCAAAAGTTATCCAGTCGATAGCTATCCATTCAACAGCTATCTGGCTAAGGTCATGTTCTGACAAAGAAACTTCCAGCCGCTGGCAAGACGGTTCTTTTTTAAGGTGGCTATAAAGCTATGATGCACGGGTTTACTGAGAGTCTGACAAACTGGTTCACCAATCAAGGTGTTGGTGATCTAATCGATACGTCTGTGCAAGCCGGCGGGAGTATTAATCGGGCCACCATCATTCGCTTTGGTAGTGGTGAGCGCTATTTTCTGAAGCAAAATCAGCACGCTCCTGAATCCATGTTTGCGAGTGAGGCCCAGTCACTGCAATTAATCACTGCCCGAGCAGCATTCCCGGTGCCGAAACCCTGTTATTGGGATGCACAATGTTTACTGATGGAAGTGATTGATCCGGCACCAAAGCAAAAGGACTACTGGGAAATATTTGGTCGTCAACTGGCGGCCATGCATCGGGTGACACAAGCCAATTTTGGCCTGGACTTTCAGACCTATTGTGGGACAACCTTACAGAATAATCAGCCCCAGCAGGATGGCTATGCATTTTTTGCCGACCAGCGACTACTGCCACTGGGTCAACAGGCTAATGCTAAAGGATTGCTACAAGCGGCTGATATGGCAGCCATTGAGAGTTTATGCCGACGGCTTACAGGCCTTATTCCGTTTCAGCCGGCTTCGCTCATTCATGGTGATTTGTGGTCGGGCAATGCACATACTGATTCAGGCGGCTATCCAGTGCTGATTGACCCTGCACTTTACTTCGGTTGGCGTGAAGCTGAACTGGGAATGACCCAACTTTTTGGCGGCTTTCCATCTGCTTTTTATGCTGCCTACCAAGAAGCATGGCCCCTGGAGCCGGGCTGGGAAGAGCGCCTTGCCATCTACAACCTGTACCATCTGTTAAATCACTTAAATTTGTTTGGCTCCGGCTATCTGCAGCAAACAAGGCAGGTATTAAGTCGTTTTAGTTGAGGAGTTCGGCCGAACCTCTGGTCATTCAAACTGAATAATTATTTTGCCACGCACATGGCCGTTTTGAAGCAGGTGATGGGCGTCAACGATATTCTCGAGCTGGAAAACTTCAGATATCTCGATCTTGAGTTGCTTATCGGCAACATGCTGCAATAGGTACTGGAGTTGCTTGGGATCGGGATAAACGGTAAAACCCAGCGCGGTTTTTGCTTGTTGCTGGGCGGCCCTGGCAATAGATTCGGCCGATATAGTGGGCAAAGTAACCAATACACCACCCTCGCGCAGATGTGTTAAAGCCATTTCACCCGTGCTGCCGCCGACAGCATCGAATACCAGGTCCATTTCAGGCAAATTGTTCATGCTGTCAACACGGTGGTAATCAACCCATCTGACGCCAAGGTTTTCGAGAAAGGCCTGATTTTCTGGTGAAGCGGTTCCCCATACCTGGGCCCCGCAATTCATAGCCAGTTGGGTGGCGATATGTCCAACACCACCGGCTGCTGCCAGCACCAATACATTCTGCCCGGAGCAGATATGCCCTACTTCCTTTAAGCCCTGCCACGCGGTCAACCCAGCTAATGGAAGGGCTGCGGCAATTTGATCTGAAACGCCTTCAGGTATAGCCGCGATAACGTCAGGACTAACGATGACTTCTTCACTGTAGGCCCCGGCTGGCAGGGGGAAATTCACCATGCCACAAACTCTTTGGCCCACTTCCCAGCCTAATACGTGGCTGCCTTTTGCGATAATGGTGCCAGACAGGTCATAACCCGGAGTCCAAGGCAGTCGCGTTCTGACTTTTTCTGCAACGAAGCCAACGCCGTTGCGGGTTTTGTAGTCGACTGGGTTAAGCGCGGCACAGGCTACTTTAATAACCACTTGATTGGGATGTGGAGCCAATGATTCCTGCTCCACCAGTGACAGTACTTCCGGAGCACCAAATTCATGCATGCGAACTTGTTTCATGAAAACCGCCTAAACCTGAAAATCCATCAGCTACAGCCGTTAATAATGGCGGCACAGTATACTCAGTTTTTAGCAGGTTACCAGAGGCAGGAGGGCTCTGTAGGCTGGCCAGGGGATCTGTATTCCGCAGCAACCAAGGCTTACGCAGGGTGTTAATACCGCCATCCGGAAACCGCAGTAGAGACAGTCTGAATAGAGTCAGCTTAGAATATGCCACTAATTGATCTATACAAGTTGATCTAACCAAGCCTTGCTCCAGCGCTGGCTTTGCTGCATCAAATTCATGATTTGCCTGATTGGCGCTACTGACAATGATGTATTGCGAATGTCCACAAAAATAATGCGCTTGGAAGGTGCTACGGGTTCAAGGAAAATGGTATCGGTCATTTTGATTTGTACATCAAGGTCACGCTTGTTGACTGATGTATGTTAAGGCACTACAAGCCACCACACCCACCAACAAAACTAATGGTTTTTTAATGCCCACTGGATGCAGATTGGTTCTACCCATCGTAAATTACCGGTATGCTGATTATTGATAGCACACGCTTAACTGAAACTGAACTATCACTAATCGTCATGATGACTGCATCACATGACGATGACTCCCGTACTGGTTATTTTCAGCACTTGGAATCTGCTTTATGAATAGGAAACAACACCCATCAGTCATCCAATTCTTGTTGATCTTTGCTCTGCTGGTAGTACCGTTAGGGGGAGCTTATGCAACATTGAAGGTTGAGCCTGTTTTCACGAATTTGCAATCACCCTGGGCTTTTGCGTTCATCTCGGATACGGATGTATTAATCACCCTAAAAGGGGGTGAGGTCTTGCTTGCTAATTTACAAACCCAACAGAGCCTTTCTCTGGTTGGGGTTCCGCCCTCGGTGGTTAAAGGCCAGGGTGGTTTGTTGGACATTGAGCTACACCCTCAGTTTAATAATAACCAACAGCTCTACTTAAGCTTCGCTTATGAGACGAAAGAAGGCTACACCACTGCCTTGGCCAAGGCCCGCCTGGCAGAGGACCGGCTGCTTGCAACCGAAATTATTTTTGTTGCCGAAGCACATGGGTCGGGAGGGCGACATTTCGGCTCCCGGCTGGAGTTTGACGATCTTGGCTATTTATATATGACCATTGGCGATCGTGGCCAACGTGACTTGGCTCAGGATCTCAGTGTGCACCAAGGCAAAATTGTGCGCCTCCATGATGATGGCCGGGTCCCCGAAGACAATCCATTTGTGGGCACCGCCGGGGCAAGGCCGGAAATTTATTCTTACGGCCACCGCAACCCACAAGGCATGGTGTTTGACCACAACAATAAACGTTTGTGGATACACGAGCATGGCCCGAGGGGCGGCGATGAACTTAACCTGGTGTTAGCAGGAAAAAATTACGGCTGGCCCTTGGTTACCTTTGGTCGGGAATACTATGGCCCAAAAATTTCTGACCACACCAGCATGGCAGGGATGGAGTCGCCGGTATTTCAATGGACACCCTCAATCGCACCCTCCGGCATGGACATATACCGGGGTGAGCTATTTAAAGACTGGCAGGATGATATTCTCGTTGGCGCACTAAAATATCAGTTGCTGACCCGGGTTGAGATGAAGGACAGTGAGGCAATGAGTGAGCACCGCTATCTCGAACGAAGTGCCCGTATCCGCGATGTCAAAGTCGGGGCGGATGGGGCTGTTTATGTGCTGACAGATGCAGGCAGGGGGCAATTATGGCGGGTCACACCGGAGGACATTGCAAGAAACTGAGTCGCAGCAATTGCAAAATTCTCGTAATTGGCGTTGCAGGGGGGGAGTTTTGGTGAGGTTTGTCAGGATTGCTCTGGTATTTGGTTGGATGATGAACTTGCCAATGGTTCAGGCAATTGATTGGTCTGTTGCTTTGCCGGGTGGTCACTGGAGGATTCCAAAGAAGAGGCCAACAAGCTGTTGATCTGGTCGGGATAAGCAGCCAGTTGCCGATTCAGACCCTGTAAATCAAATTGGCTGGCCAATTCATGCATGCTGGCAGAGTAAGTGGCTAAAGTATCGATTCGGTGGTGCTTGGCCAGGTCTCCTAGTTGTTCAGTAAATTGCCGGATACGGGATATGTCTCCGCTGTCGATCAGTTCTTCCCACTCATTCCATAGCTCCCCACGCAACACTTCAGTGATGCTGAGATGGTTGGAAGCGATAGCTCCCTGGTGTTGTTGCAGCTCCCCCTCGCCTGAGTGAGGAAGTTTATCGCCGCTTAGCAATGGCTGTTGACAAGGCAAATAGGCGAGCAGCGTCTCAAACAGAACCATGCGCTCAATGGGTTTTCGCAGGGCTGCCACAAAGCCCAGTTCCTCAATACGTTTAGATTCATCAGCCATGGTGGAGCCGGTCAGCGCTATCACAGGAACATGCTTTAGTTTACTGCTTGCTTTAATGGTGCGCGTGGCTTCATAGCCATTCATGCCAGGCATACGCAAATCCATGATGATTAAATCAGGACATTGATCAAGCGCGGTGTTCACCGCATCTCGACCATCCTCGGCTTCAATGACTTGCAAAGCCGTGCCTTTGAAGTGTTCGATTAACAGCTTCCTGTTGACTTCAACATCATCGACTACCAGCACTTTAGCCGCTTTGAAATTGGGGGCAATAACTGCATGCATCTCACCCCGGTGCTCTTCCAGGCGAGCACTAATGGGCACTTGCTGCAAGCGGATTTCGAAGCTGGAACCATGGCCCAGTTGGCTATCCAATTGGATACGGCCATTCATCATTTCAATGAGTTTTTTGCTGATCGCAAGGCCCAGTCCAGTACCACCATATTGTCGACTACTTTGACCTTCTTGTTGCTCAAAAGCGTTAAAAATCCGGCTCTGTTGATCTTCAGCTATGCCAATGCCACTATCTCTGACAACAATGACGAGCTCGACAAAACCTGTTTCGTCCGGGTAATACTCAGCCGATGCACTGAGTTCAATATAACCTCGGTGAGTGAACTTAATCGCATTCCCCACCATGTTAAACAGTACCTGCCGCAGGCGGACTTCATCCAGTATCAAGGCATAAGGTAGATTAGGATCAATGGTGACTCTCAATTCTAAATTACTCTGGGCCACCCGAGCGGAGAATAGCTGCGCCACATCATTCAGCAAGCGGTGAGGGTCGACCGGAGCATACTCGATCTTTAGCTTGCCTGACTCTACCCGGGACAGATCGAGAATATCATTGATGATGGTCAGGAGCGCGCGCCCGCCCTTTTTGATGGCGACTAGATAAGATTTTTGCTTATTATCCTTAACCAGTCCTTCCAATAGCTCTGTGTAGCCAATGACCGCATTCATCGGAGTACGGATCTCATGCGACATATTGGCGAGAAACTCACTTTTCGCTTTGTTAGCAGCATCTGCTGCCTGGGCCAAATGTTCAGCCTGATTGATTGCCGTACGCAAGCGCTCTTCACTACTGCGCAGTGCTTCCTCTGAACGGATACGTTCAGCGACCTCGTGCGACAACTTGCGGTTCCAGTAGAGGAATATAATGATGACGATAATCGCCACCGTGGTGATGCGCCAGACCAGCGTATAGTCGATAGCTTCCTCATAACTGAAGGTGATCCACTTTTTGTAAATCGCCTCCCGTTCTTCCTGAGTAATGGTTTGTAAACCTTTATCCAAAATCCGGGTTAACATGGGCCAATCGCTACTGACTCCTAAGGCAATGTCATATGTATATGGTGTAATGCCGGTTAATTTAATATTGCTAATACCCAGTTTATTGACCAGATAGCTAATACTGGGAATATTGCTGATCAGCACGTCAATGTCACCGTTAGATACTCTGAGCAGGCCTTTTTGCAAGGTATCTACAAAGACTAAATTCAGGTGGGGGTGGTTGATCAATAAGAAGTCCTGGCTGGCATAGTCTTTTACCACCGCGACACGCTCATCATTAAGTTCTTCCAGCGAACCGATAAACCGCATTTCCTCCCTGACTGCCATCACAATGGGATAGGATAAATAGTTTTCAGAAAACAGCATGCGCCCCAACCGCCGGGGTGTAACAGCTACGGCAGCAATCACATCCACTTGACTGCCAAGGGCTTGCAGCGTCTCGCTCCAGCTACCTTCCCGAACCCGCTGAAACTGATATCCCAATCGTTGCTCCAGTAGCTCGATATGATCAGCAACAATGCCCTGATACTCACCCTCATCATCAATCATTTCAAAAGGAGGCCAATTCGGATCGCCTGCCAGGCGGATGTTGGGATGAGCCTGTAACCATGAGCGTTCAAAGGGAGTGAGAATGTCGGTTGGATTGTTCTCTGGATTAGCCTCGGCCAAGGCGGTGCTGGTTTGGGCAAGCAGTAAGATGATTATCAACAAACGACAAGCTGGGGCACGGTATGCTACTGGCGTGCAGTGTGCTCCTGGCGCGCGGTGTGCCTTAAAATAAAATGCATAAAGAGCAAATTGAGCCAAGAGTGAAAAGGGTGATAGTTGGTAGCCCAAGGGTGATTTCGCTCGCGTTAACAGTTTTTTGTGAGTATTCGGTTCAGAATATTGCCAATAGATCACCGCATCAGTTTAAGGGAAAGTTGTGGAATGGCAACACCGTTGCAACGAGCCAACACTTTTTTGCCTGCAACACAGGCCAACTGCATGGGCTCATCAGCCAACAATGAGAAATCACCTAAGCTGCTCCGCCCCCTCGCGATATATGGATTGTTGCCAGGATTGCCGGGTATCTTCGCCATAACATTAGTTTTAGACAATGGTCCCGGTATTCCAGAGCATCAGCAAGCCGCCGTATTTAAGGAGTTTGAGCAACTCAATCAGCAGTCACGAGAACCGGGTAGAGGCTTGGCTCTGGCTCAGGTCAGGTGGAGTATATCCTGTTTGGCGGGTCAACCTGTAGTGGCAAAAATGGCAACGAATTGCGCTTAAATTCGATGGTTTAACTACTTCGGTCAAGTGGTTAAAACCCTTCTACCGTGGTTCGCTGGACTTGATTTCTGCCCGCCTCCTTTGCTTTGTACAGGGCCTGGTCCGCGCACTCGAATACCCTATCAATGTCAGCCCCAGCAGAGAATTCGCACAAACCCATGGAGATAGTGACCTGTACTTTTTCATTCTGGAAGTGAAAAGGCATGCGTGCGATCAATTCCCGTGATTTGTCCATTACCTTGAAGGCCATTTCAGCGTTGGTTTCAGGTAAAATAATTACGAATTCTTCGCCGCCGTAGCGGGCAATGAAGTCAGTTTTACGAATCCGTCCGGCCACCTCTTTGCCAATGAGCTGAATGACTTTGTCGCCAGAAAGATGGCCATAGTTGTCATTGATGCGTTTAAATTTATCAATGTCGGCTATCACTAGTGTAAGCGGGTTGCCGTAACGTTGGCTGCGCTCAAATTCTAACTGGACCCGTTGTTCATAAGCCACCCGATTGGGTAGTCCGGTTAAGCCATCGGTTAAGGCTTTCTGTTGCTGGGTTATCAACTGCTGTTGCATCTCTTTGGAATCTTCTTCCATAATTTGCAAACGTCCCTGCAGATCATCCATTTGCTCCATTAACTGCTGTTCCCTGTTGTTTTCCTTTTCCATAAAGTGTTCCAGTGATACCAGGATAGCGTCGAGATCGGCTTGTACGGTTGATTTCAGTTGAGTCATATCATCCGTTGTTAGTACTTCTTGTTGAATCGCGTTAACGTGACCTTGCATCGCCACTTGTAGTTCAGATTTGTTCTGTGCGGCCATGCTTTGGCTGTTGCGATCGATGGTGAGAAACGCCTGAATACTGAGCAGGCGGTCATCCAGTACTTTCAAGAATGATTCAAAATCCTGTTGCTCTTTGCCAAAGGCGGCAATCACCAGATTAACAATATCGTCCAGTGTGGGCACCAACTCGGACCAGTTGAGACCCGCTCCTATTCGCTCCCGAACCTTGCTCGCATCTTTGGTCATGGTGTCCGGGAATTGTAATTGTTCAATCAGTTCATCAAGGGTGGCACACACATGTTCGGCAATGGCGGCAAAGCCCGGCTCGCTAGCTTCCGATACTTCCTTGTTGGTGTCTGTCTTTTGTTCCGGAGCAGTTGACAAATCTCTGCCCGGACTGATCGCTTCCACGGACGCTGTGCTTGCCTGGTCCGCGTCAGCCTCGGTCACGAGTGCTGTTGCTGGGGATGCCGAAGTCGGATCGGCAGGGGTCAATTGAGGTGACGGGGTGTTGCCACCAAACAATCGGCCTAGCAGTCCGTCTTTGTTTGGCTGGGATTCCGGGCTACCCGATTCAGCCAACACTTGTTTTTGTAAATTGCTGATTTCACTCAGTATAGCTGCTTGCTGCTTTAGGTCGGTAGCATCTTTCACGAGCCGCTTCTGGCAGGCTTTCAGTGCTTTTCTGGAAGTCCGTTTGCTGGTGCTGGAAAGCAGATTATCCAGTAGTTCGAACAGGACATGGTGCAGATCATCGGTGGTATGTTGCTGGTGCTGATCCATTGCCAAAACCCGCTCTTCGATAGCCTCTAACTGTTGTCTCAGTTTGCTGGTATCGGCGCTATCCTGACGAATCAATTGGCGCAGGCTGGCCAGTTCGATATCTAGCTTTTTATCCAGCCCTTCTGCCGCGAGGCTTACTCTTACCAGCAATCTTTCGAGCAGATTAATTTGTTTTGCAAAGGACTCAGATAGCTGATCAACTTCATCTAGCTTGTCCAGATATTTGTTCTTCCAGCGCAGCGCATTTTCGCTCATAGCTTCTCGCCTGATGATCTTGTTTCCATTCCCGTTCGGTGCCAAAGTCCATGCCAGTTGCAGGTTTTGCGGGCATGCACTGATTTAATGGCCCTGTTTTTTCAGTATAGGCGGTTTTTAAAGTTATTCAGAAACTGCTGATGTGAGCTTTCGTATCAAACTGAAAGCGGATGCAAATAACCGGATGGGTGTAAATGGTTGCTTCTGGCAGTGGTTTGCGACTCCGCGAAACGGCCTGGAAGCCGTTTCAGGATGAAAACTAGCTTGCATGCCGATCAAATAATTGTTGTCCGTAGCGCTTTTCCCGGCCGAATATAGCCGGGGGATTCAGGTTGCTTTTATTAAATTCAGTGCTTTAGGCATTGTTCAGGTCGGGCTCACTATAGCCGACTCTTTTGCTATCAGTGCGGGTAAAATTTTTGCTAAAGATTCGCTGATATAAGCGAGGAATACAGAATCAAGATTACCGTGGAAGTAATCGGGATCTTTGCTGCCAATACTGAGTACGGCTAACAGATCACCTTCTTTGACAGGTATAACGGCGGTAGACTTGACTTGCTCAGCCTGCTGAGTTCCAAAAATCAATTCGTTTTGAGCACGGCTTAATTGTCCACAATGAGCTTTGTTGAGTCCTGGCAAGTCACTACCCAGGCAAGCTTCGATGGCCTCTTCGCTGACAACGGTTACGTTGCACTGGAGTGAATCCTCACTATTTGCAGCCAGAATCAGGTTGCAAAAATCCACCTTGAAATCGTTGCTAAAGCTCTCCTGCAATACCACCTGGACTTCGTCCACTGAGTCAGCGTCCAGCAGATTCATTAACAGGCGCCGGCTTTTTTCGAAGTGGCGACCATTTTCCCTGGCGGTGTCTACTAAATCGACCAGTTGACTCTGATAGTGATCCCGTTGCTCGCGGAACATAGTCAATTGCCTTTGCACCAATGAAATGGCTTTGCCGGAGTCATGTGGCAGTCTTAATTCTTTCAGCAAATAATCATGCTCGGTGAAAAAGTCGGGATGTGTACGCAAAAAAGCCACCACGTCTTCAGCAGTAAGCTCTGCATTGTCTGACTGGCTTTGTGGTTGGTTACTCATGAAAAACTCCACACATTTTATTCCGTATTAGGTATGCCTTTTAACAGGCTATTACACAAATGGGCTTAAACTAATTGCTGACATTCACCCAACGGTTTGGATTGCTGGTTGCTAGCTATTAGTTACTAACCACTAACCGCAGTCGGTGTATGTCACGGGTGACAGTAATTCGTAAACGCCAGATTACACCGGCTTACAGTCTCACTTGCCCTTCAAAAACTCTTGCTGCCGGGCCTTTCATCATTACGGGCTGATGATCTCCTTCCCAGCTTAGTTGCAAATTTCCACCCGGCAACCTGATATCGGCTCGTTTATCCAGTAAGCCGTGTTGTCTGCCTGCAACCATGGCGGCACAGGCCCCGGTGCCACAGGCGAGGGTTTCTCCAGCGCCGCGTTCCCACACTCTGAGGCGGGCGAAGCTTCGATTACAGATCTGCAAAAAGCCAATATTGGCTTTTTCAGGAAACAGTGGATGCTGTTCTAACTGTCGACCCAGAATTTCCACTTCAGCTTTATTAACATCATCAACCAACAACACACCATGAGGATTACCCATCGACAAGGCAGATAGCTCAAGGGTTCGATCCTGCAGTTGGAAACTATAGGTCAGTTGTGCTTGTTCGGCTAATAGCGGAATCTTAACCGGCTCAAACTCGGGTACACCCATGTCCACAGAGACCAGACCGTCCCGGTGTACATTGAGTTCGATGGTGCCTTTTTTGGTTTCTACCTGAATTCGTTTTTTGTTAGTTAAGCGATTATCCCGGACAAATTTCGCAAAGCAGCGGGCACCGTTACCACATTGTTCTGCTTCCGAGCCATCTGCATTGAATATTCGGTATTTGAAATCGATGTCAGGTTTACCCGGTGGTTCGACCAATAAAAGCTGATCAAAACCGACGCCCAGATGACGATTAGCCAGTTTTCTTACTTGCCCGGGCCGGAAGTGGACATGCTGGGAGATGGTATCTACCACCATAAAATCATTGCCGCTACCGTGCATTTTAGTAAACTTTATCAGCATCCTGACACCGGTTAGCTCAGCGTTGTCGCGGCAGGCAATACCTGTTCGCCTGCATATAGGTCCTCGATTTTTTCTCTTTGCCTGACCAGATAGACCTGGTCTTTATCAACCATCACTTCGGCGGCTTTGGGCCGTGAATTATAGTTTGAACTCATGGTAAAGCCATAAGCACCGGCGGAGCGAATGGCAAGGATATCTCCGCTGTTCAGGCACAGGTCCCGGTCTTTACCTAAAAAGTCTCCGGATTCACAAACCGGCCCGACCACATCGTAGACTCCTCGCTGGCCCTGGGTGTGCTCGGTCACGGGAATAATCTGCTGCCACGCGCCGTATAATGAGGGTCGCAGTAGGTCGTTCATCGCTCCGTCCACGATAGCGAATTGCTTATGGCCGTTGTCCTTCAGGTATTCAACCTGGGTAATCATGATGCCTGCATTGGCGGCAATTGAGCGTCCCGGCTCCAGTATTAACTGCAGACCACTGTGTTGAATTTGATCCAATACAGCGGCGGCATAGTCGGTCGGGTGAGGTGGGGCCTCGTCATCATAAGTAACACCCAAGCCGCCGCCTATATCTAAATGATCAATTCGGATCCCACGTTCATCCAACTTGGACACTAGCGTCAGCACCCGTTGCAAGGCGTCCAGAAACGGATCGATCTGAGTGAGTTGAGAGCCGATATGACAATCGATACCTTTGACCTTCAGGTGCTCAGATTGGTGCGCCTTGTCATACAAAGCCAGCGCTTCTTCCGTGCTAATACCAAATTTATTTTCTTTCAGACCAGTAGAAATATAAGGATGTGTGCCAGCATCCACATCTGGATTAACGCGCAGTGACACAGGCGCTTGTTTGCCAGCATCGGCGGCAACCCTGGCCAATACCTCCAGTTCAGCGGCTGATTCAACATTGAAGCAATATACACCCACGTCCAGCGCTCGGCGCATTTCATCGGGTTGTTTACCGACCCCGGAGAACACCACTTTTTCCGCTGCGCCGCCAGCCGCCAGGACTCGCTCTAATTCACCGAGGGAAACAATATCAAAACCCGAGCCCAGTCTTGCTAACACATTGAGCACGGCAAGGTTGGAGTTGGCTTTTACCGCATAACAAATCAGGTGGGGGTAATGACTCAGCGCAGACTCATAAGCATGGTAATGGCGCTCGAGCGTCGCCCGCGAATAGATATAGCAAGGGGTGCCATATTGACGGGCGATGTCTGCTACGGCCACCTCTTCAGCATAAAGCTCATGCTGACGATAATTAAAAAAATCCATAAATCTTCCCGGTCGTGACCGATTCTGTCGGGCTAGTGTAGCCGTCTGGTTGTTTCAGCCTGGTCTGCCCCGTGCCTGGCCATTTCAGGCTCAAGTAGTCTGGTAACTAAAAATAAGGCCATCAAGTCTACGGGCGATGAGTCGCCCTCGTGAGCAGTATATACATAGCTGGTGTGCAGACTAATTAGGGGTTCTGAATTCCATGGTTTCAATGTATCGGGAAGTTGCAGTGGCCCCTTTTGACCACAAGACAAAAGCCCTTGGGTAATGACAGCTAATAGGATCCATGCCTGACAACGCATTCTGACCACTCACAATAATTCGTTGGAACGTCGTTTTGTCTCACCAACCGTTGGAACCCTGTCTCTCAGCTTGACTTAATGGCGGCAAAAGTCCTGCAAGTATAGCCACCTGCAAGGGATTTCTCATTATAAATATAGGCACATACCATTGGGTTCGCGAAAACAAGTGTCTGTTGAGCCCCAGGGATGGGTTCACGGCAAGTCTGGAAACCAGTGGGCTGACAACCTCTAAGCTCTGAACTTGCAGCGAGGTAGCTTTAAATAGTCACGATCAGGTAAGAGCTAATGCTAGCGCCAGCCCGGTTTGGCCGCTTTAGAACTCCTTATTCCGGCTTGGATTGCCTCAGCCAGCTGGAGTTCCAGTTGCCGTTTATGACAAAGATAAATTGAAGTGGCGACTTGGGTGGTGTCGCCTACTAAACCGGCAGGCAAGCTCAGGTCAGTGAGGTAGCAGGGTTGAGCAACGCTGTTGCGAAATCGATGCACGATATAATGAGCCAGCGCTTCCATCACCCGCAAGCCATGGTCGAGAGGGGAAAATTCCTGATGTTCACAAAACAGACTGAAGCATAGCTCTCCATTGGCATCAAACTGCCCTACTGCCTGGATTTCGAGGTACTCTCCGACCCCTTGCTGCGGATGCACCGCAAGACTGACGGTGCGATATCTGGAGCCCTTGGCTGCGGTGGATCGATCGCTGCTAAGCAGATTGTAAAATTTAATTTCTGGTAACACCGTATGGGCCAGATCGAGTGCATCCCGCATTTGCCGCCGCTCAAGGATGCTGCAAAGAAACAAGCTGAGAGCACCGAGTTGACATTGCGCATGCTCCTTAGTCAAGGCTAAGGTAACGAGTGATCCGGATTCATCCATAATCCAGATTTGTTGCTCCCTTGGTGTTTGCACTATATATATTTGCACTACACCCGCTTTCATGTGGCGGCAGATGGTTTCCAGCGGATCATTCTTCAGGGTATAACTGTCAACGGTGATTTTCCTGAATTGGCGCTGAGGCAAGACCAGGTGATCGCACAAGGCATCATAGTCCTCCATTACTGAGAACTGGGGCCTTTTGCCTTCAAATTGCAGGATAAAGTAGCTCTGTTCTATTTGTAGCAGATAACGAATGCCTTCTAATTCCGCCGTACTCGTGGTGGTGGCGAAAAAACGAGTAAACACTTCACGAAAAAGATCGTCGACCCGCTTCGCTATTGCCTCAGCGCGGTTGGGGCAGAAACAATAAACTTGTAGCGCTGGGAGTTGCTTGCCGTACTGATCTGCCTCGGCAACAGCAGCGAGGGTATTGTTCAGGCACTGAACTAAGGTCGCACCGGACTCATAGCGTTGCACCATGACCTCATTCCAGCTATTAACTAATACCGCGTCCACGGTCAGCACCAAATTGGTTCGGGACGAGGCATAGCCAAGAGAATCGCTTTGCGCGCTGATCTTATGCATACCTTTGCGGGTCATATCCGCCATCGGGTCTACCCCTACATTGACAAACAGGATGACCTTCAATATGCGGGCGCGTTGGTGAAAAGTTGACTGTGAAACCGGCGGCAGGGGCAGGAGCAACTGTTGCCTGAGATTTAAAATAATATGCTGTAGCTCAAATGAACTGGCGGCGCTGGTACCGGCCACCAGACTGGTGTCGGTGCCGCCGGCCAAAAGGCCGTTGATGTAAGCCCAAACCAGTAGCTCGATTAAACTGTTGGAGCGTTTCAGTGCTGGACTGTAATCAGCGTCGCTGGGGCTTTGCAGGTTTCGGTAAAGTAGCCAGCCCCCGGTTGAACTTGGCAGAGCTTGGGTAGACAGATGGTGGAAAGCTAAATTAATTTCCGCCAGGCTTGGCGCGATACCTGGATTGATTGCTTCTATTTTCCCGGCTTTACGCTGGAAGGCAGCGTAGAGTTTGCGCCCAAGCAGATTGATATCACGGGCACTGATGGCGGCTGCCAGTCCTTTGTCCCGGGCATAAGCTGATAAGTAACGATAGCTTGCAGATAGTTCGTTGACGATAAGACGTCGTTCACTCACCACATCGTCGATGCGCCAGTACTCGCGGTTATCCAGATGCTTCAGTAAGGTTTGATCGAATGCCCATTCCAGCACCAGTTTTTCCATGATCTGGCGACGCCAGGAGGTGGTTTGCCTGAGCTGGTTATCCCGGCTGATTCGGCCTGCTTGCTTGCTGCCATCCTCATGGTGAACACGATAGCGGGACAATGCTTCACCTATTTTTAAATAGAAACTTCGTCTGACCAGGGAGAGGCTTCGTTGTTGCTGCTGGGCTTGCTGATTCAGCGTGTTTTCTATGTGGCGGTAGATCATCACATAGGGGTCCAGTTCATCGGCATCCAGCTCATCATCAAAGATCGCTCGCTTAAAACTGATGCACAGGGGTGGCTTGATGGCTTCCTCGCGGGCATAACATTCAATCAGCTTTAGTTTGAGCAGAGATTTAAATGGAGAATCGATGCTTTTGTAGAGCTGCCACATACCGGCGCCCACAAATTCGTTAGCAGGAATCTTCGCGCAACCACCAAAATCGATATAATCCCTTTGCCGGATAAAACGCTTTTCAACCAATAATCTCGCCATTTGATCGTAGTTGTCCTCCTGCTCTGGAGGAATTAACCACCACAGAGGATAAGCACCTGCCAGCCAGATACCGGTGCGGTAAAATTCGTCTAACAGCAAAAACTGCTGCGCGGTGCCGCAGTCTTCAGTGTCGGCCACGGCGCTGTGGCGACCCTGCCGAAATGCGGCTGCATTCATCGGAAAGATATGCACTTCCGCGCCCATACCCGCCGCCCACACGGAGATGCGTTCGGCTTTTAGTTGCAGCTCGGTGAGCGCTTTTTTGCTGAGACCATTGCGATAACAAAGCCAGATATCAAGATCACTGCCAGTAGAATGAGCAATGGAGCCCGTGCTGCCCATTAGAAACAGGCTGACGATGTCCCTGGTCTTTTTCTCCGTGCCACGGTAGTTAAAAGAGCGGCTTAAACGACGGGCCTCGCGCAGGTCATCTTTATCTGGTTCGTAGTTGCGTAGGCTGGCTGGGGTGGTGCGTGATACGTAGCCGGGAAGTAGCGGGTGGTTAACATGGAATAACAGAGGTAATACATCTAACACGAGGCGTTGTCGTGTTGTCATCGCCCAACGAGTGCGTTCAAGGCGTTGTTTGATTAACGACAAAAAGCGCTGGCATATGGTGGTAAGATCTTTACGATCTATGCCTTCGTTGAAATCTGGCTTGAGCGGACGTTTTATGGTCATTGCAACGGGGTCAGCCTCGGCTACAGTTCGGCCTTGCAGGGTTACTGGCTTGGCGATTGTGCAGACGCGAAGGTCTACACGCCGAGAGGTCAGCAGAACCTTGGTCAACAGAACCATGCAGCCTGTTGCTAGTGAGTAGTGAGCAAATAAAACCCGCAGCCAGGGTCGGTTGTTCTATTGAGTGTAGTGCAGAATTCAGAAATCTTCAGAGAGAAACAGACCAGGACTTGAATGGTGCTGACTTAAACCAAAGTGCTGTAAACCCGGAGCCTCGAGGCTGTCGATGATCTGGAAACGGGCGGTCTGACAGCCTCTCCCGGGCATAGTTGATGCTGGAATCGGCCTATTCCTCAGTCAGCCAGGTTCTGGTTCTGGCTACTGCGGCAAGCACCTGGTTGGGTGCTGTGCCACCTTCATGGTCGCGGGCTTGCACTGAGCCTTCCAGTGTCAACACCGCAAACACATCGGCATGGATTATCTGGCTGAAATTCTGTAACTCGGTCAGACTCATTTCGCTCAAATCCTTGCTCTGTTCAACGCCGTAAGCCACTGCCTTTCCCACCACCTCATGGGCATCACGGAATGGCATTCCCTTTCGAACCAGATAGTCGGCCAGGTCAGTGGCGGTGGCAAAGCCTTGCAGGGCAGCGGCTGCCATTATCTCCCGTTTGGCAGTGATCGCGGGCACCATATCGGCATAAGCGCGCAGACAGCCTTTCACTGTGTCCACGGCGTCAAATAAGGGCTCTTTGTCTTCTTGGTTGTCTTTGTTGTAAGCCAGTGGTTGGCTCTTCATCAGTGTTAGCAAAGTCGTCAGATCCCCATACACCCGGCCGGTCTTTCCTCGCACCAGTTCAGGCACATCGGGATTTTTCTTCTGCGGCATGATGGATGATCCGGTACAGAAGCGGTCGGGTAAGTTAATAAAATTAAACTGTGCCGAGGTCCACAATACCAGTTCTTCCGAAAAACGGGACAAGTGCATCATTAGTAAACTGGCGAAGTGACAGAATTCGATTGCAAAATCCCGGTCACTGACCGCATCCAATGAGTTTTCGGCAATGCCATCAAAACCCAGCAATTCAGCGGTGATGCGGCGGTCAATAGGATAGGTGGTGCCGGCGAGTGCGGCGGCACCTAATGGCATGACGTTGATACGGCGCTGGCAATCCCGAAGCCGGGCATAGTCCCGCTTTAGCATTTCCACCCAGGCAAGGAGATGATGGCCAAACGTCACGGGCTGGGCGGTTTGTAAATGGGTAAAGCCGGGCATCACTGTTTCCGCTTCGCGCTCGGCGATGGTGAGTAATCCGTTGATCAGTCGCTTGATTTCGATCGCGATCTGTTCGGATTCAGCGCGCAGATAGAGGCGGATATCCGTGGCAACCTGGTCATTGCGGGAGCGCCCGGTATGTAATTTTTTGCCTGTTGAGCCGATTTTTTCCGTCAGGCGGGCTTCAATGTTCATGTGTACATCTTCCAAGGCGGTTGACCACTGAAAGGAACCCACTTCGATTTCTTCCCGAATTTCCAACAATCCCGTCGCGATATCTTGCTGCTCTTGCTGAGTCAGCACGCCCACGTTGGCCAACATTTCCGCATGAGCGATGGATCCCTGAATATCGTGGTAATAAAGCCGTTGATCGAACTCGACTGAGGCGGTGAATTGTTCTACAAACTGATCGGTTGCTTCACTGAAGCGTCCGCCCCAGAGTTTTTCCGTCTTATCCGGTTTTGTCATCGCTATTAACTTGTCCCATACTGTGACGAATAAGTTTACGTCTGCTTCATAACTGCTGTGCGCTTAGCACAGCGCTGATGGGGGCAGTATACCAGTCTACGGTGGCCGATAGAGAGCGGCCGTTGGCATAAAGTGACTGTTTCTTCGAATGCCATCAGAAGCTGGCGGTTGCACCCACACTCTGGGCAGTCATCCATTAATACATCGGTCCATCATGGTAAACGAAACCGGCATACAACGGCCCGCAAACCACACCACCGATTTCTTTTTGCCGGATTTGTGCAATGTTCACGCGGTACTGCTACTGGTGATTGGTACGGAAACCGGTGCGCTAATTTTTGCGATTATTAATTCGGGCCTGAAGCAATTTAATTGGGACTATTTCGCACTGACCTCTTTTTTTATGCTGTGGATCGTGTTGGTCAGTGCTTGCTTGCTATGTCTGCTCAGACATCTTCAGTTGCGACAATGGCAGATACCCGGCCGCCCATTGCGCTTAAATCTGATCCAACAGGGCATGGTGGCCTATGGCATTGTCATCGCTACCATCACTTGTTTCGCCATTGCCAGTGATATCCTTTTCCGACAGCCCATCACAGGTCAGTGGGATTTGTGGTTTATCGTTGAAACGGTATTGATCGGCACTGTAATCACGGGTCTAATCCTGCGTTACTTTTATTTGCAACACCTCTGGCACCGGCAGCAACGGGCTGAATTAATGTCCCGGGTCGATGCGCTGCAATCCCGAATTCGTCCCCACTTTCTGTTTAACAGCCTGAATTCGATCATCGGTCTGATTCATGAAGATGTGGAGGCGGCTGAAGAATCCATCCTGGATTTGGCCGAATTGTTCAGGGCAACATTAAAAGACAGCTCTCATCTGGTCCAGGTGCAGCAGGAGCTGGAAATGTGTAAACGTTATCTGCGCATTGAAAAGTTGCGGCTGGGCGAGCGCTTAACAATTGACTGGCAACTCAAGAATCTCTCCGATGCCGCCATGGTACCGCCTCTCAGTATCCAACCGCTGGTGGAAAACGCGATTTATCATGGTATACAGCCTAATGCAAAGGGCGGGACGCTGACCATCAATGTGCATGAACAGGATGCTTTTCTCTATGTGATGATTAGTAACCCCTTGTTGATGCAGGAAAGCAATGGCCGCCATCAGGGTAATCGCATGGCTATGGTTAATATCCGGAGTCGCTTAGCCGCTTTTTTTGGAGAAAAAGCAGTATTGAAATCCAGTCAATTGGATGGCTGCCACATCACTACCCTGAGAGTTCCCTTACAGACGGGATGACTGTGGAAGGACTGTACTTCTCTCCATCCGAGCTATCTCTCTCTATCTTCTATCTCTTTCTGGTTTTCACCCTGAAACGGCTTCCATGCCGTTTCGCGGAGTCGCAAAGTAAAATGCCGCTTTTACTTTACTAGCAAAATCAATCGCTTAGGCGATCGATTTTGGCAGTACTTCCTTGTGCTGCGTTAGTGCCCATCAAAAACTGGCGTTTCTGGATGAGCACTTTCTAGCTTCCATCTCGTTCCAGCTTCTTCCCTAACAAAACTGTCCTATAATTAAATTTACTGTGTTAAACAGGCAAAGCACAATGGTCTGTTAGGGAAATTCTGCGACTCCGCTACTGCGATGTTAGATGATAAGAGTACTCGTTGTTGACGATGAGCCTTTGGCGCGCACGCGCATTAAGCGCATGCTCGCAGGTTCCGACTATCAATTGTGCGGCGAAGCTGCTGACGGTGATGGCGCCTTAACGGCAGTACAACGCTTGTCACCTGATGTGGTGCTACTCGATATTCGCATGCCAGGCACAGACGGTATTAAGGTCGCTGAGCTAATCAAGGCCTATCCGCAACCGCCAGCGGTCATCTTTGTCACTGCCTATGACGAATATGCATTGAAGGCCTTCGCGGTGAAAGCTGAAAACTACCTGTTGAAACCGGTGCGGGAGCATGATCTGCTCGCAGCCCTTGCAGAGGTTACCCGCCTCAACAAAGCGCAACTGAATCATCTTGAGACAAATCCCGTGGAAGCGGACGATCAGCTTTACCTGGTTTGCCGCAGTGCGGCAGGCGTCAAACGGGTCGCGGTCAATGATATTTTATACTTGCAAGCAGAGCACAAGTACGTGACCGTCATCCATCTGGGCGGTGAAAGTCTGTCGGACCAGTCATTGAAAGAACTCGAGCGTGATATGCAAAACTCTATGCTGCGTATTCACCGCAATACGTTGATTAACCGGCACCGACTGGACCAACTCAGGCGTTCCACCGATGGGCAATACGAAGTTTGTCTGCGGGGCCTGCAACAGGGTTTACCAGTGAGTCGGCGTATGGTGTCTGAGGTTAAAAAATTTATCAGTAGCCTGTAACCTTTGCTTTATCTATAAAACTTTGAATGCACTACGACGGTTTAATCGTCCCTGCCATGACATTAATGCTGACAAGGGGTATGCTCTCGAGTCGCTCACCTGACTGTATGGTTTTTGCTAAGCAAACCGCGGTCTTGTTCACATTTACCTGGTTGTTTCCAACTACGCTGGTTAGCAAGAATTACCGCTATGACAATCTCCTCTTCCTCTTCTTCCTCCTTTATCTCGGCGACAAACGCTTCTGCCCGACCTGCAAAACTGGTTATTGCTACCCGCCAAAGTGCATTAGCTTTGTGGCAGGCAGAACACGTGAAGTCCTTACTCGAAACGCTGCACCCGGAGTTAGCGGTGGAGTTGCTGGGTCTGACCACTAAAGGTGATAAGATACTGGATGTACCGCTAGCCAAAGTAGGTGGTAAAGCCCTGTTTGTTAAAGAGCTTGAACAAGCATTACTGGATGGCCGGGCTGATATAGCCGTGCATTCCATGAAGGATGTGCCGATGGATTTTCCAGCGGGCCTTGAGTTGGGTGCTATTTTGAGCAGGGAAGTGCCTACCGATGCCTTTGTCAGTAATCGTTATGAGCACCTCGATGAATGCCCTTCCGGGGCCGTGATTGGCACTTCCAGCTTGCGGCGGCAGGCTCAGATAGCAGCCCGCAGGCCAGATTTGACCATCCGATCGTTGCGGGGCAATGTGAATACCCGGCTGGCTAAGCTTGATGAGGGACTCTATGACGCCATCATTCTGGCCTCTTCCGGATTAATGAGACTGGGTTTTGATAACAGAATCCGCTCTGAATTAACACCTGAGCAGAGTCTGCCGGCAGTGGGCCAAGGTGCATTAGGTATTGAATGCCGGGTCGACGATACTAGCATGCAGGCTTTGATTGCGCCACTCATTGATGCCGTGTCATCCCGTTGTGTGCGTGCTGAAAGAGCCATGAATCATCGCTTACATGGGGGTTGCCAGGTGCCAGTCGCCGGGTATGCCTATCACGTAGGAAATGAGATATTCTTGCGCGGCCTGGTGGCGCGTGTGGACGGTAGTCAGTTAATAGAAGCGTCTTTTAAGGGGGCCAGCGGAGATCCGGAAACCATTGGCCAGGTAGTTGCCGAGAAACTAATTGCTGCCGGTGCTGAGCCCATCCTGAGGGAAGCCGTTATTGCTCCCGATGCGAATTAGTCGTTGTTGGAAAAACTAGCAGAAGCAAGCCTATTAATACCGATAACCGTCTTAAAAGAGTTTTATTAACCCGCCCCGAGGCCAGCAATCAGGCCTTGGCTGAGGACTTAACTGCGCTTGGCTACGAGGTGCGGGAACTACCTTTGTTGATTATCGAGGCGGTGGCAGATAATCCTCATAATCAGTCCATGGTGATGAATATTGATCACTATCAGCACGTCATATGCACCAGCCAATACGCAGCCCGGATTCTGGCAGACGCCTTGGATCAATACTGGCCACAGATGCCGATGGGTATTCACTGGTATGCCATAGGGCAAGCCAGTGCCAGACCGTTGAGAGAATTGGGTATCAGGGTAGATTGTCCGCAACAAGGTCATACCAGTGAAGATCTGCTGCAATTGCCTGCATTGCAAGGAGTGAATGACCACAAGATTGCGTTAGTAAAAGGAAAAGGTGGACGCACAGCATTGGCAACAACGCTGGGTCAGCGTGGTGCGAGGTTAGAGCAGATGGAGCTTTACCAGCGCCGTCCGGCACAGCCCTCCCCCAGCGTTTTGAATTCATTATTGCTTGAGTGGAAACCCCAGATTGTCGTGTTGCTATCTGCACAAAACTTAAGCCATTTTCAGTTTCTGACCAGCCAGTGTGCGGGTCAGAGCATGGGTGTCGGTTACCTGAAACCCAACGTAGTGGTACCTGGTGAGCGGGTCGCCGATCTGGCGAAATCCCTTGGTTTTCCAACCATCATTGCTAACTCTGCAGAAAATAACGATATCTTACGGATTATCCAGCAGCGGTGGCCGCCAGCCGGTAACGATGCCTGATTCATCTCATACTTATCGCCAGTGTGGATTGTCCCTAACCGCTTTGCACCCGGAGGCCTTTTGCACATAGAATGAAGGTCCAGAAGAATAACACACAAGAAAAATAACCTGACAAGTTCATAATCCAGATGGAAACATTGGTAGGTACTGACTAGTAAGTACAGCAAATACAGAAAGTACAACAAGTACAAGCAAGTACAAGCAAGTACAAACAGTAAGTATTAGTTATAAAACTCTGAACGCCCAAAATGTTAAGTTAACAATGTTATAAACGTTAAACGTTAAAGGCTAAAGAGAAACCTCGGCGTCCTGGGCGCTCAAATACCACCATCTGTAGATGTAGCCTGTAGATATAGAGGATAAAGTGTGACCGAAGATACCTCTCAGCACCCCGCAACTCCTGCTGTTGCCGACGAACCCAAAACTCAGTCAAAACCCAATCCTGAACCCCGGCAAGCGGCAGAAGCGCCGGCGAGTGCATCAGTGAAAGTACCTAAGGTCTGGCCACTTTGGCTGGTATTAATACTGGTCATTGTCCTGATTGGCGGTGGTGCCAGCTGGTTCTGGGCTTATTTGCAGACCTGGCAATCCCGGCTTGATCAGGCCATCTCTCAGACTGAAGCCAGTAGCGCCCTTCTCAACCAATCCGGGCAACGCTATGAAGCCCGCATGGGACAAATTGACAGCGAGATACAGAAAAACCGCAGCGAAGTAAATGAAGTTCGTGGTTTGCTTGACCAGACCGCCCGTCGCTTATTGACCGTGGGTGAAACTGGGCGCACGGATTGGTTGTTAGCCGAAGCCGAGTATCTGTTGCGACTGGCCAATCAGCGCTTGCATATGGAAAAGGACTATGAAGGTTCGCTGGCCATCCTGAAGACAGCAGATGAAGTGCTAGCCGAAACTAAAGAAGCCGCTACCTTCCCTATTCGTAAAGCCATTGCAGAAGAAGTGGTCAGGTTGCAATCCATAGCGGATGTAGACAGACAGGGTATCTATTTGAAGTTGGAAGCGATGATTAATCAGCTCAACGAACTGGATGATTCATTGTTCTTCTCAGACGCGCCTTTGCTCAATGATCCACCGGTTGACGCAGAAGATCCTGCCGAACCCGCCTGGCATTCCAAAGCCTTGAATACACTGAAAGAACATCTGGTCATCCGCCGTATGGATCATCAGGTCAAACCTCTCCCAGCACCGGATCAGATTTATTATCTCAAACAAAACCTGCGTCTTATGCTGGAGCAGGCAGGGCTCGCCATGTTGGAAAAAGATCAGCAGACCTATTTGTTAAGCCTTAATAAATCAGAGCAATGGGTTAAGGATTACTTTCTCAGCAGAGAACCCGCTACCCAGGCCATGCTGAAAAACCTGGAAGAATTGAAAGCGGTGCAAATTGATCCGGACCTACCCGATATATCTGAATCTTTGCGTCTGTTAAGAAATTTGCTGGAGACAGTTTATAAGAGAGGGGGTTCCGAAGAAGTGGGTCAGATTTTCGATACCACAGGGGAGCCTGCTTTGTCATGAACATATTTACCATTATCGTTATCCTGTTGTTCGCTTTAATGGGCGGGCTGGGAATCGGCTATCTCATTCAAATTGATACCGGTTACGTCCGGCTGTCATGGAGTCAGTGGTTGCTAGAAACCAATATATGGATCGCCGCGATCATACTGGTGTTACTTTATCTTGGCTTAAATCTGTTCTTTAAGACAATTGGAAAGACGCTGGCTGCCAAAGCCGGATTTGTCCAATGGCGTGAAAAAGGTCTTAATCGTCGTGCGCAGATGCGGACCAATCGAGGCTTATTGGAATTGGCTGAAGGCAACTGGCGCAAAGCGGAGCGTCACCTGGTGCGCAGTGCAGAACAATCCAGTACTCCTTTGCTCAACTATCTGGCGGCCGCTGAAGCAGCCAGTGAGCAAGGTAAATATGATGAGAGCGATCAGTTACTGGAGAAAGCGGCGAAAAACGTAGACGGCAGCGCCATGGCAGTTGGATTAACTCAGGCTCAATTGCAGTTGGACCGGGGTCAGACTGAAGCCAGCCTGTCTACACTCAAAGGCCTGCGGGAGCTGAAACCTCACCAGCCCAAAGTGCTCAAGTTGATGGCTCAAGCCTATGTGCAATTGGAGCGCTGGCCTGAATTGACGGAATTACTGCCAGGTCTGCGTAAATCTAAGGCCTTAGAAGAATCTGAGCTGGAAAGTTTACAGCAACAAGTGTGGTCCAATTCACTTTTGCAGGCCACTCAGGAGGCCAGACAAAAACAGTCTGCCGAGGGGGGAGAAGTCCAGACCAGCGCGCTGAAAGAAGTGTGGGATCGCATGCCTTCAGTATTGCGAAAATCAGCGGGAATGGTCGCCGCTTATGCCAAACAGTTGCTGTCACTGGGTGCCACTAAAGAGGCGGCATCTCTGTTAGAAGGCTTTCTCAGGAATGACTGGGATGATGAGTTGGTCACCCTGTATGGTAAAATTGACGGCGATAGGTCCGCGCAACAACGAAAAGCTGAAAGCTGGCTCAAAACCCGTCAACAAAACCCTGCCTTGTTATTAGCATTAGGACGTTTGGCGATCAGAAATCAGCAATGGACCGCTGCCAAAGAATACTTACAGCAAAGCCTCGCGCTGGAAGATTCACCAGAAGCTTGCGGCGAACTTGGCAAAGTGCTGGTACAAACCGGCACCCCCGTTGATGCCAATGAGTATTTAATGCGTGCGATTGATGGTCCTGGCAGCCGTCTGGCTGAAATTCCGGCCACTTCAATTGACGATACTTCTGGTAGCGAGCAAGAAGCCGATAAGTTGTCAACCATCAGTACGACGGGTGATACTAAGGACTCGGAATCAACCGCAGTGAAAGCAAAAGTGTCCTGATTTGAAGGGCGCTTAGCTACTGCCATTTTGCATAAGTCCTTAATCAGAAATCTCATTGTTCGCTTGTTTTCAAAGATGCCGTTAAAGCCCGTGCCAGGGATTCATCGGCACCTGCATTACGCACCCTCAATGGCTGCCCTGCTGACGGTTTGGAAACAGGCGAACGTTTATAGCTGGCAGAGGAACCAGCTATCGCATGTAACTCGTCACTTGATGAACTCCCCCGATTTCAACGCTTTGTTAAAACAACAGCCTGTTAACGGAAATTAACCGGAATGAAGGTCTGTGTTGATAGACCTGCGTTGCCAATATCACCGGGGAGCATACTCAAACACATCGGAAAAGCACCGGTCTTCCCTTACGCCCTTTGGCTTCATCCCATCTAATGCGGTGTACACCATGGTTGGAGAACCGCTGATATAGACCTGGGCTTTTCGCCACTCGTGATCGCCAGCGATAACGGCTTTTACTAGTTCGTCGTGGTGTCCTTGCCATTCATGATCAGGGCTATCGGCAAACACCGGGACAAATTGCCAGCGACTGTTATCTCTACACCACTGTTCTACTATGTTACGACCATACATTTCCCGTTCGTCGCGCACACCCCAGTAAATAGTGACTGCTCCCGGGTATTGCTGGTTCAACATAAATTCGGCTATAGCTTTAACCTGGCTAAAGCCCGTGCCTGCTGAGATTAAGATGACGTCAGAAGTAGAATCTTCATCGGTTGAGGGAAGGTCTGCCATAAAGCAGTTTCCCTTGGGCAGATTGGCAGTGACCACCGGATTGTTTTGCAGATAGTCGAGTACAGCCACCGCACTGGCATGGGCTGGATGTACCTCAATGTGTAGTTGAATTTCCCGTTGGCCCGGCGCGTTGGCAATGGAGTAAAAAGCGGCTTCTTGTCCAGGAATGATTAATTGCAGGTATTGGCCAGCAAAATACTCTGGGATGGAACCGGCAGGCGCCAGCAGATTGACTGCATAGACATGACCGGAAATAATCTCAACGGAAACAACTTGCATTGCATAATTCTTAGCGTTCAATTCGTTCGGTCCCCGGATACTTTCAAATTCAAACTCACAGGCAGCTAGTGGCCTTGCTTTACAAAGTAAGACCATGGGCTGATGGTTGCTAGCATTGGGATAGTCATTACCTGACTCACCCTTGCTCACTGATTTGGCGTCACCAATAAGGGGTAGATTGTTGGCTTCGACCCTTCCTTGCAGCATGACGGCCTGACAAATATGACATACGCCATTCTTGCATGCGTGGGCCACCTGATAACCCTGTCTGGTGGCGGCTTCGAAGACGGTTTCATTGTCCCTGACATGGAAACGGTGACCAGAGGGTAGGAAGTGCACGGATTGGCCAATGTCAGCCTGGTGACTTAGCTGGGTATCCATTGGCTGCCTGGTCTCACTCAAGTTAATCTGTCTCTTTTAGTCAGTTAAGTCAGTTAAGTCAGTTAAGTCAGTTAAGTCAGTCACTGTCGCTGATGCCCTGTTACTATGGTTATAAGTGGCTATTCGATACCAAGCTCCGACCAAATATCGTCAATCCGCTGTTTCACTTTTTCATCCATAGAGATTTGTTTGCCCCAGTGACGCTGGGTTTCTGCTGGCCACTTGTTGGTGGCATCTAAGCCCATTTTAGAACCAAGACCGGAAACCGGCGAGGCAAAGTCCAGATAATCGATCGGTGTATTCTCCACCATCACTACGTCCCGGGCCGGGTCCATGCGAGTGGTGACTGCCCAAATCACATCTTGCCAATCCCGGGCATTAATATCATCGTCTGTTACTATCACGAACTTGGTGTACATAAACTGGCGTAAAAAAGACCAAACCCCCATCATCACCCGTTTGGCATGGCCAGGATATTGTTTCTTCATCGTCACTACCGCCATGCGATAAGAGCAGCCTTCCGGTGGCAGGTAAAAATCGACGATTTCCGGGAATTGCTTTTGCAGTATGGGGATAAACACCTCATTGAGTGCCACCCCAAGAATAGCGGGCTCATCCGGTGGTCGGCCAGTATAGGTACTATGATAGATTGGGTCTCGCCGGTGGGTCATGGTTTCAACCGTGAATACCGGGAAATGATCCACTTCATTGTAGTAGCCGGTGTGATCGCCAAAGGGGCCCTCTGGGGCGGTTTCACCGGGATAGATATAGCCTTCCAGAACAATTTCGGCGCTGGCTGGTACTTGCAGGTCGTGGTTGATACAGGAACATACTTCGGTCTTATTGCCCCGTAGTAAGCCGGCAAAACCGTATTCCGATAAGCTATCAGGCACTGGTGTGACGGCGCCTAAGATGGTTGCTGGGTCTGCTCCTAACGCCACAGCGACCGGAAACGGTTCGCCCGGATGGGTTTGCTGCCATTCTCTGAAGTCCAGCGCACCACCCCGATGGCTCAGCCAGCGCATAATCAATTTGTTCGGCCCAATGACTTGTTGGCGGTATATGCCCAGGTTTTGACGTGACTTATAAGGTCCTTTGGTAATGACCAGCGGCCAGGTGACCAGTGGGCCCGCATCTTCTGGCCAACAGGTTTGAATCGGTAAAGTGCTGAGGTCAACCTGACTGCCCTGCTTTATTTCTTGCTGGCAAGGGGCAGAGCGGACCAGTTTGGGCCCCATATTTAACACTTGCCGGAAAACTGGCAACTTAGCCAGGGCATCTCGAAAACCTTTGGGAGGATCGGGTTCTTTTAAGAAAGCCAGCAACCTACCAATCTCCCGCAGGCTGTCAACACTCTCGGCTCCCATGCCCAAGGCCACTCGTTCAGGGGTGCCAAACAAGTTAGCCAGTACGGGTATGGTATAGCCCTTGGGGCGGGTGAATAGCAAAGCCGGACCTTGCTTGCGCAGGGTGCGATCAGCTATTTCAGTCATTTCCAGTTTAGGATCGACTTCAAGATCAATTCGCTTGAGGCTGCCTCGGGCTTCAAGTACACCGATAAAGTCTCGCAAATCTTTATATTTAAAGCTCATTAGTGACCAATGAGATAGGCTTCATAGCAAAGGCAATTGCCAAAGTAGTTTCAGAGAATGGACTTTGTGGTTTGGTTTGACCATCTAGCGGGTTTTCATGGCCTGAAAAAATTCTTCATTGGTTTTGGTGGTTTTCAATTTATCCAGTAAAAATTCGACCGCAGCGATATCATCTTCCATGGAATGAAGTAGTTTGCGCAATATCCATACCCGTTGTAGTTCTTCTTCAGACATCAGCAATTCTTCCCGACGGGTGCCGGAACGTCGGATATTGATGGCTGGAAAGGTACGTCTCTCGGCTATTTTTCGATCCAGGTGAACTTCCAGGTTGCCCGTTCCTTTAAATTCTTCATATATCACTTCGTCCATTTTTGAGCCGGTGTCGACCAGTGCGGTAGCGAGTATGGTTAAACTACCTCCTTCTTCGACGTTTCGGGCGGCACCAAAAAAGCGCTTGGGTCGTTCCAGTGCATGGGCATCTACACCACCGGTTAACACTTTGCCTGATGAAGGCACAATGGTGTTGTAGGCGCGGGCAAGCCGGGTAATGGAGTCCAGCAATATGACCACATCTTTTTTGTGTTCAACCAGTCGTTTCGCTTTTTCAATCACCATTTCAGCCACCTGCACGTGACGTGACGGAGGCTCATCAAAGGTACTGGCAATGACTTCGCCACGAACGGTGCGCTGCATTTCAGTGACTTCTTCCGGGCGCTCATCGATGAGCAGTACCATCAGGTGGGTTTCTGGATTGTTCCGGGTAATCGACTGGGCAATGTTCTGCATTAACAGGGTTTTACCTGCTTTAGGAGGCGAAACAATTAAGCCTCTCTGACCTTTACCGATGGGCGACGCCAGGTCAAGAATTCGAGCAGACAAGTCTTCGGTACTACCGTTACCGGCTTCCAGCAGAAATCGTTCCGTGGGAAATAGCGGGGTCAGGTTTTCAAACAGAATTTTATTGCGGGCGTTTTCTGGTTTATCGAGATTAATCGCACTGACTTTTAGCAGAGCAAAATAGCGTTCTCCGTCTTTAGGTGGCCTGATTTTGCCTGCGATGGTATCCCCGGTGCGCAGGTTAAAACGTCTGATCTGACTGGGAGAGACATAAATATCATCAGGGCCCGCAAGGTAGGAGCTGTCTGCTGAACGCAGAAAGCCAAAGCCGTCTTGCAAGATTTCCAGCACCCCATCACCATAAATATCCTCTCCGCTGCGGGCATGCCGTTTAAGAATGCTAAAAATCACATCTTGTTTGCGGGATCGAGCCAGGTTGTCCAAGCCCATTTCTTCTGCAATTTTAATAAGCTCGGGTACAGGTTTCTTTTTTAGTTCTGTGAGATTCATATGATATGGGATCTTCGACCGACTGAGAGAAGGTCTGGTTATCGGGAAATCAGGGTATGCTGACAATCGGGCGACAAAAAAGGGGAAGGAATATTGCCGCACAAATACGAACGTGAATTTAGTATAGGTCCTATTAATTTAAAGGTCCAGAAAATAGTCCCCAAAAAATGGCCCTTGGGGGAGTGACCTTTTGCGGGGATTAAAACCAGGGGACCGTTGCTAGTCCCTTGGTCGATTTCGAAAAAAGAATTTTCACAGGTTGCTATCTAAAAAAGCGGTTAATTGAGACTTCGACAGTGCGCCAACCTTGGTGGCATCCACGTTGCCTGATTTAAATAGCATCAGTGTAGGAATACCGCGAATACTGAATTTAGGGGGCGTCTTGTTGTTTTCGTCAATGTTCAATTTACACACCTTTAAACGGTCACTGTATTCTTCCGCTATTTCTTCCAGCACGGGTGCTATCATTTTACAAGGACCGCACCATTCAGCCCAGTAATCGACTAAAACGGGTTGTTCAGCTTGTAGTACTTCGGTTTCGAATGAATCGTCGGTGACTTTAACTATATGGTCGTTCATATTGGTATCCTGGGCTATGGAACACGGGTTTAGTTCATTGTTATCTGTGAGGACAGTGCGCCAGCGCTCCCCCGATGAGATTTTCCCATGGATGGTCTATGTTGGAAGCAGAGCCAGTGCCCTTTGCAAACCACTTAGCAGATGCCTGGCTAAGTAGTTGATAGCAGTTTGTTTAGTTGGTTACGCTTTTCTTGCCTCGTTAGGTCAGCGCTTCAAAGCAAGATACTAATGTTCATATGGAGACGGTGTCAGGAAAATCAAGGGCCGGTTGTCCCGGGATTTTTTCCCGAATCTGCTGCAGGTCTCACTTATTACGTTACCAGATTGATGAAACCAAAGAAGCTGGTTTTTGTCCACAGACATAGCAACGATTGAACTGTTAAGCCTGGGCATCTGATTGTTGTTATGACTGATGAAGGTCTGCTTTCAATTCTCAGTATCCAGGCCTTCCAGATTTTCCATACAATCAAGCCATTCAGCTTCGGTGGCTTCTATGGCGGCTTTGACTTTTTGGTCATCCAGCAATAGCTGCTTGAGGCAGTCTTTTTGCTCTTCTTCGTACAGGCTGTTATCGGCCAACCGCTCGGCTAGATCGGCCTGCTGTAATTGCAGCTTTTCAAGGGCTTTTTCCAGTTGGTTCAGCTGCTTTTTCAGTGGGCTCGCCAGTTGTCTTTTAGCGGCTGCTGTGCGCTTGCGCTGGCGCCGCTGCTCTGCATCTTGTTGGTTTGGGTTGCTTGCTTCATCGTCGTTCGCAACGGTCGAATTTGCCGCCAGCGCTTTTAATCTCTTCAGCAGCTCGGTTTCATATTCATCCAGACTGCCTTCATAGGTTTCAAGGCAGCCGTCGTGGATCCAAACGAATTGATCGGCCAACACTCTGAGCAAATGGCGATCGTGAGAAACCACGATTACCGCGCCCGGATAATGCTGTAGAGCCATATTCAGCGCGTGCCGCATATCAAGATCAAGGTGGTTGGTTGGCTCATCCAGTAGCAGCAAATTGGGTTTATTCCACGCGATAAGTGCCAGCGCCAGCCGGGCGCGTTCACCTCCGGAAAAATGGCTGGGGTCTGCCAGAACCTGGTTGCCAGGAAAGCCAAAGCCTCCCAGAAAGTTGCGAATCTCTTGTTCTGTGGCTTGTGCATCTTCTTGTTGCAGCATTTGCAATGGAGTCAAGCTTACATCCAAATTCTCCAGTTGGTGCTGAGCGAAATAACCTACACGTAAATGCTCGCCCACAATTCGCTTTCCCCTTTTTACAGCCAGTTCGCCCGCCAGCGCCTTGACCAGGGTAGATTTTCCTTGTCCGTTAGCCCCCAAAATACCGAGCCTGATACCCGGCAGCAGCGTTAGCGCCACTTGGCTTAAAACGGTTTTATCGTCATAACCTAAGTCAACCTCATTTAGCACCAGCAGTGGACTAGACAACTTGTCGTGGCAGGGTATGGTAAAACTAAAAGGAGAATCCACATGAGCGGGGGCTATTTCTTGCAAGCGCGATAGTTCTTTCAGGCGACTTTGGGCTTGTTTGGCTTTTGTCGCTTTGGAACCAAAACGGCGCACAAAGCTCTCTATTTCAGAGATGCGATGTTGCTGTTTCAGATACAGTTGCTGTTGTTGCGCCATACGGGCGGCTCTGGCCACTTCAAACTGGCTGTAATTGCCGGTATATAGCTGTAGGGTTTTGCGTTCGAAATGCAACACATGGGTGGCGAGATGGTCGATAAAATCCCGGTCGTGGGAAATAAAAACCAGCGTGCCTTCGTATCGCAACAGCCAGTTCTCCAGCCAGACCAAGGCATCTAAATCCAAATGGTTAGTTGGCTCATCCAGTAATAGGAGATCAGAGGGGCACATCAGTGCCTGAGCCAGATTCAGGCGAACCCGCCAACCGCCTGAAAAATCCGCTACCGCTTGCGAGTGAAGCGCGTTGCGAAAGCCCAGCCCTTCAAGCAGCTGAGCCGCTCTCAATTCCGCTGAATAGCCACCTATATCGTCAAAGGCCTGATGCCATTTGGCTGTCAACATGCCATCATCTTCGCGTTCAGCGGCAGCGATTTGTTGTTGAATCCGTCTGAAATCCCGGTCTCCGTCCAGTACATAGTCCAGGGCTGAACATGCCAGTGCAGGGGTTTCCTGCGCCATATGGCCAATGCGGGTGCCGCCAGGTAATTTAAAGTCGCCAGCGTCCGCACTCAGTTCACCCAGCAACAGGCTGAACAGTGTCGATTTACCGCAGCCATTAGCCCCTACCACGGCAACCCGGCTGGCTGGTGCCAGTACCAGGTCCACCGCTTCCAGCAGGTACTTGCCTGAACGTTGGATTGATAATTCGCTAAGAGATAACATGGCGCGCAAGTGTAGCAATAATTGTTTGACAAAAAAATTGCGCTGGAAGGCACTCGTTGTTGGGAAGGCTTCCATGACCTGAGGAAGGTTTATACAACATGACATCAACTCTGCTCAGTCCAGAACTGACTCAACAGCATTTGGCTAATCCATTGTGGGACTACGCCTGCTCCCGCTATCAGATCCCAGAGGTTAAACGCATCTGTCTGCTATTGCAGGATCAGTGGCACGCTGATATCAATATATTGCTGGCGGCGGGTTGGTCGGCCAGAATCCGGCAACAGCCGGATTGGCAGGTTGTTCTGGAGCAGATCAGATGCTGGCAAAACGATATTATCAAGCCTTTGAGGATGGTGCGCCAAAGGCTGCGCTCAGAGCATGACTTAGAGCGTGGGCTGCGATCAGAATTGTTGACACTTGAATTGACCGCAGAACAAATTGAATTGGCAGCTATCCACCAGTCCATCGTGTACCGAACCCCATCATCGCCAGCATCTACTCCGGTATCATCTCCACTTCATCCTCAGCCCTGTCGTGAATGGGTGTACAACAATTTATGCCGTTATTTTGGTCTGCTGGAAGCGCAATATCCGACTTTGGAAACCATTTCGACCGGGTTGATCGGGCAGTTGAGTGAACACTTGGCTGCTGAGCTCTTTACTAATATTTAATAAAATTCTTGTTATCTGCAATTTGAATATATACTGAATAGTAAACCAACCAAGTCGTGCGTTTGGTTATTACGGGTTCCAATGGGTGCTGGCTTATGCTGGCACCAGCCTTTACCGCCGGGTCATCTCAATATGAAGTGGATTTTTCGTTTACTTACCCTTGCCTCTATGGCTGCTATTATTATGCTGCCCATGTATATGGATAAGATCAGTGTGCTAAGAGGCTTTGTCGGTGGAGGTTCGGGTAGTTCCAGTACCGGTGGTACTGCAACTCTATCCGTAGGTGAGCCACAAGAAAAAGAAGTAAAGCGCCAGGTCTACAAATGGCAGGATCAATACGGGGTCTGGCAGTACAGCGATGTCGCGCCAGCCGAAGGCGTGGAGTCGAATGTTATTACTGTCAGTAACCAGACCAATATCATCCAGTCAGTCCCAATTGTCGAAGAAGAGCCCGAGGCACCGGACCCAAAGGAAAATATTTCTGAGGAAGCTAAACAGGCCTTAAAGGAGTCCGAAGACAACGACCTGCTATCTTTTGAGCGCGCCAAGAACATTATGGATGAAGCGAAAGCGGTGAGTGAGCTCATGCAAAGCCGCCAGCAACACCTGGAAAATATCTCCGGGGGTGGAGGTTAACCTCAAAACAAGATACCTTTGCTTTCTCACTTTATGAAGCAACTTCTTACTCAATTGAGGAAGCACCATGATCAAGGCGATTACCTGGCGTTGTAAGCAACCCGTCAGCCTTCTTTCCTGTTTGTTTTTACTAAGCACTACCTTTTTATTTAGCAGCTCTTTATTCTTCAGCACCGGCGCAGCCGCTGATGACCATGGGTCGGCGGCAGCAAAATTAACAACCGAACAGCAAAAGCTGGGCTACAGCTACGGGCAAATGCTGGGTCGGCAAATGGCTGGCTCGATGCGCGAATTTGATATCGACTCGGAGGCTTTTGTGTCTGGCTTTCAGGATGCCTACACCGGCAAGCCAGCTAAAATGTCCGACCAGCAAATAGCGGAGACCATTCAGTCTCATCAAAGTCAGCAGCAAGCTGAGTTGAATGCAACCCGGAATTCCATTGCCACTGAAAATCTGGCCTTGGGCAAAACCTTTTTAGAAGAAAACGCCAGTAAAAAAGGTGTGCAAACTACTGCCAGTGGCTTGCAATATAAAATTATCAAAAAAGGTGAAGGCACCAGTCCAACCATTGATGACACAGTGGAAGTTCACTACACCGGAACTTTGGTCAATGGTGATGTATTCGATAGCTCGGTGCAACGTGGCCAATCCGTTAGTTTTCCGGTGAAAGGTGTGATTTCTGGCTGGACGGAAGCGCTCCAACTAATGAAACCCGGTGCCAAATGGCAATTGTTTATCCCACCCGATTTGGCCTATGGCGCCAATGGAGCTGGACGTATTGGTCCAAATGAAACGCTGATTTTTGAAGTGGAACTGTTGGCTGTTAAATGAGCTTTCAGGCTAGTAAAGCAGCAAGATGAAGTCTGGATATAGTAATGACTAAACTCTTTATCTCCACTGACCTCGATGGCACGCTCCTTGATCACCATAACTATAGTCATGAGCCCGTTGACCCGGTGTTGGCACGGTTGCAAGAACTGGGAATTCCTTGTGTACTAAACACCAGTAAGACCCGGGCTGAACTCATTGATTTGCGTCAGCAACTTGCCCACCGAGATCCCTTTATTGTGGAAAATGGTGCCGCCGTCTATCTCCCAAAATCAATACCATTAAATGTAGTCGGGCAGTTGCCTGAGCAGGGTGGTTTTTGCTTTCATCGCTTTGGCCCTGCACGCGAAGAATTGTTGAATGTGCTTGCCCCTTTGGCTGAGCGATACCGCTTTACCGGCTTTCACGATATGAGCAATGATGAGGTGATGGCGCATACGGGCTTGTCATCAGAGTCGGCTGAGTTGGCCCGTCAGCGCGAATTTACTGAGCCTTTGCTCTGGCATGATAGTGAAACTGCGCTGGCCTCCTTTGCCAGTGAGTTGGCTGCTGTCAACTTGCAACTGCAAAAGGGAGGCCGGTTCTATCATGTCATGGGCGTGGCGGACAAAGGCAAGGCCATGTTGTGGTTAGTGGATCAGTACCGGCAACTCTATCAAGACGATATCACTGTGGTTGCCCTGGGTGATGGTGGTAACGATGTGGGTATGCTCCGCCAGGCCGATATTGGCGTGGTGATAAGATCACCCGCTCATCAACCGCCCACGGTACCAACAGGACCTGGTAGAGAGGTTTGGCTTAGTGAGGGCTTTGGGCCCGAAGGCTGGGCTAAAAGCATTAACCAAGTGCTGTCACAATATCCACCCAGCAACCCGCGTCCTGCTGCTTAGTTCTGTTGACAGTAGCTGAAAGTAGACACTGCCTAAATGTTGCTCTCTGCAGCCGTTGGCTCAATCAAACAGTGCCGGTAGTCGTGCAAGCAGGATGGGCAAACATCAGAAATCGCAAAGCAGAACATAGAAAGCAGAAAAACAAGCTGGCCGGATAACAAGGCTGGCCCGATAACAGGACTCAATTAACAGGTTTAGAATGAGAGGACCAGGGGAATAAGCAATGGGTGATTTCTATCAAAACGGGATTATTACAACACTACACAACTTATCTAACCGGCCCTTGGAGGAATTGGAGGAAGAGTTGCTGGAGTTTTCCAAAGTCCGGCCGCTATCGTTGATACTGCCTTGCTTGTTTTCAGAGCTGGAAACCGAGGCCATGCCCAATATTCTTCAGCACCTGAGTCAGGTGCCTTATCTCAGCGAGATTGTGATCGGTCTTGACCGGGCCACAGAAGACCAATACCGGGAAGCGCTGCAATTTTTTTCGGCGCTACCGCAAGATTACAAAGTGCTGTGGAATGATGGCCCACGCCTGCGAGCCATCGATAATGTTCTGCAAAATGAGGAATTGTCGCCACAAAACCCGGGCAAAGGTCGTAATGTCTGGTTCTCTATGGGTTACACGCTGGCCTCGGGTCGTTCCGAATCGGTAGCGATGCATGACTGCGATATTTTAACCTACGAGAAAGAGCTCTTGGCCCGGCTCATCTACCCGGTTGCCAACCCTAACTACAACTATGAGTTTTGTAAGGGCTTCTATGCCCGGGTGGCGGATGGAAAAATAAACGGACGAGTCAGCCGCTTGCTGGTGACCCCGTTGTTGCGAGCGCTGAAAAAGGTATTTGGTCCGCTGGATTTTCTCGAATATCTGGACAGCTACCGCTATCCCCTTGCAGGCGAGTTTTCATTTCGCCGTGATGTGATGAATGATATCCGCATACCCAGTGACTGGGGGCTGGAAATTGGCGTTCTCAGCGAGATGAAAAGAAACTACTCCAACAACCGGCTGTGCCAGGTCGACATTGCTGATACTTATGATCACAAACATCAGGATCTATCCGCTGAAAATGATGATGGCGGCCTCTCAAAAATGTCCATCGACATCACCAAGGCCATTTTCAGAAAACTGGCCACCAACGGTATTGTTTTCAGTCAGGAGACGTTCCGCACTGTTAAAGCCACTTACTTTCGAATTGCACTGGACTTTGTGGAAACCTATCGCAACGACTCCGAAATGAATGGGCTGGACTTTGACGTGCACAAAGAGGAGAGAGCGGTTGAGTTGTTCGCACAAAACATTATTAAAGCCGGTAATCAGTTTTTAGACAATTCCATGGAAGCACCCTTTATTCCCAGTTGGAGCCGTGTTTCCAGTGCCTTTCCCGGAGTCTTTAAACAATTGCTGTTAGCCGTCGAAACCGATATGAAAGAGTATAGTTAGCGTTAGCCGAAGTTGTTATAATTCAGCGCTAACGGCCAAGGTGATTCGTTGTAGTTTGCCACCACATATTGCCACCACCCCTGGCAGCCATAGACGGCTGTAAAGGGTGGCATGCGAAGTGGCCTTGCCAGCTCCGCGCTCTTGCCCAATGCCTGCCAGCAGAGGCTAACCTTCAAAGGTGGTCATGCCGTTGTCGTCATCCTCTTTGAAGTCGTCCTGAGCTTCCCCTTCCCCTTCGCGAACGAAAATATCCCGGTAGGAAACGTAGATTGAACCGATGATGACGGGAATCAGAATCAGGTAGCCGAGACCAAAAGGAATGGCCGATAAAATTCCAAACACGAAAATGATGATTCCGTAGAGCAAAAAGGGCAGCATGTTTTTCATGCAACCGCTTAAGCTTAGTTTAAAAGCGTCCCAAGGCCTGCGCTGGTGAAATACGATCAAAGCCGGGGCAAACCACATGCCCATAGCCAGTGGTATAAACATGACCATAGACAGTAGTGCCATAAATGAAACCGCTGGCCCGAGGGCGGCTAAATCTTCCGGTTCACCAGTGAACATTTCCTCCACGCCAAAGGAGACCAGCAGAGCCCCCATGGCCAGCATAATCACCGTAGCCATACCGATATAAATCAGGCCGAGCATGAACAATGGGCCGGTCTGGTTTTTAAATCCCGCAAACATATCCGTAAACTCGAAACTGCCCTCCCGTTCAGCGCGTTGACAAGCGATCATGAAGCCGCCGGTAAAAATAGGAGTGACCAGCCCGAGCAGGATATTGATAAAAGGGATAAACGAAAGCAAAATCATCAGGATCATGTAAACCACGACCATGGCCATCCATAAACCCACACCACTCTTGAATATACCAAAACCTTGTGCGATCCAGCTCCAGCCAGCACCGATACCATGGCTTTTAGGGTCTCCTAACTGGCCCGGCCCGGGGGGTTTGATCACCTCAGCTTGGGGGGGTTGATAGGGGTTGTTTGTACTCATAGTTCTCTCCTTGCCTGCGGTCACGAGTTGACTGAAGACATGTTCATGCTGTGGTGGGTTGTTGTCGAAGCTGGTTCTACCTGATGGCTTGCCTGGTGATTGAAATCCGCAACACCTTATAGAACTCCAGTCCGCTTAATAGCGAAATAGCTGTTGATGAGTTCGGGGGTCAGTTGCTGTGGCAGACTGTCTATCACAAATAATCCCTGTGCTCTAAGCCGAATCTGCACTTTATCCCGTTGCTGCAAATATTTAACTGTTCCAGCATAGCGCAAGGCTTGGCTAAAATCCCCGACCGGTGTCGCCAGTACCTTGTCTAAGGCGGATTCGCGCAGGTTGGCGACAAGTACCAGATGAGATTTTTGCAGCAATTGGCAAGCACTGACAAATTCTGCCGTATCCTCATCCCTTAAATTGGTAGCAAATACTAGCAGGGAACGCTTGCGATAGCGATTGACCAGCGCTTCGGCGGCCTCTAAGTAGTCCGGTGCGGACTTGTCAGGGTAGAGGTCATAGAACTGGTTGATGAGCCGGGACATATTGGTGAGGCCTTTAACGGGTGACAAGTAGCGATTAGCAGATCCAAAACTCATCATCCCCACCCCATCACCCTGTTTGAGTGCCACATAAGAAAGCACTAACAGACCGTTCAAGCAATGGTCAAAGTGGGTAGTAATGCCTTCCTGGGTCAGCATCCTGCGACCACTGTCCAACATCAGGATCACTTGCTGATCGCGTTCATCCTGGTACTCACGGGAAATCAGTCGCTGTCGTCGGGCGGTTGCTTTCCAATCGATTTGGCGTAAGGCGTCACCCCGCCGGTATTCCCGCAGTTGATGGAAATCCATTCCCTGGCCACGCCTGGGCCGACGTTTAATGCCGAGCTGACTGGTTTGGTGATCGGTTGCCAGCATTTGGTAGCCCACTATGGCTTCAAAGTTGGGGTAAACCCGGGCCTCACTGGATAGTGGATGCACTTTAGCCAATTGCCAAAAGCCTAGTAAGGAGACGATGCGCACGGCACAGCAACTGATCCTCAGTGGTCCTCGCCGACGCGGGCAGCAATTATAGCTAATAACGTGTTCGTTGCCTGGTATAGCTGAGATTGTCAACGGCAACGAATCACTATCACAATGATCAGGTAGAAAATCGAATATTTCTAACTCAAGGGTTCGATTTTGCGGGTTGATGAGTGCTAGTTCAATCTTAGTCCAGGCATCTAATGACAGGCTGCGAGCGACTCGTCGTTTTAGGGTTATGTTGGGAAATGGCCAGGATAGAATTAAGTCAGACAGTAAGACCATCAGCACTATTGCTAGCAGCAGCATCAACACCGGTGTTTCATCTGCCACACCAGGTAGAGCCAGTGGCAGGCCGGTTGATTTGGTATTGACTGCTTGCCAGGCACCATAACCTTGCCACAATAACAGGCAAAGCAGTAGCAACATCCCTCCAACCAGAGTTTGTTTTGTTGGTCTCAGACTGCGCATTATTGCCGGGGTGCCTCAATTTGTTCCAGTAATTGGAGCAATACCTGATCAGTGCTGCTGCCCTCTATTTCCCGGTCGGCTGTTAACAGTATCCGATGGCGTAGTACTGGCAAGGTCAGTGCCTTAATATCGTCTGGGGTCACGAAATCCCGTCCTGCTAACAACGCATGGGCTCTGGCTACCAGTACCAAATTGATGCTGCCCCGGGGGCCTGCCCCTCTGGCAATACCAGACCAGGCCCGGGTGGCACGGCAAATACGCACGGCATAATCAATCACTTCAGTATCGGTTTGGATTTGCCATGCCGCCTGTTGCCATTGTTTGACCCGTTCCGGGTTAACGAAGGCGTCTACCCGGGCCAGGTAGTCCTGATTCGCCAGATCAGCCTGAGTGACTTGCTGCACCAGTGACTGCTCATCGGTTGATGAGGGGAAATCAATCAGCAGTTTCATGGTAAAGCGGTCCAGTTCTGCTTCGGGTAAGGGGTAGGTTCCTTCCTGTTCGATTGGATTCTGAGTGGCCAGCACCATAAATGGTGTCGGCACGGGAAAACTGCTGCCATCAATGGTGATTTGCTGTTCTTGCATGACCTCCAGCAACGCAGCCTGAGTTTTAGCCGGGGCCCGGTTTATTTCGTCGGCTAGCAGCAGATGGGTAAAGGCGGGACCCTTACGTACAGTGAATTGCTGAGAGGCCATGTGGTAGAGAGAATGGCCGGTGACGTCGCTGGGCATAAGATCCGGGGTGAACTGGATGCGGCTATGGTGTCCTTTAAAAGTTTTGGCCAGCGCTCTGACCAACAGGGTTTTGCCGAGACCCGGCACTCCTTCGATGAGCACGTGGCCGCCAGCGACCAAGGCAATAATGGTTTGTAGTACCACTTCCTGTTGTCCAATCAGGATTGAATTCAGGGTATGCTTTAGTTGTTCCAGTTCGGAGGTGATTGGGTTAATGGAATCACTGCCATTCCCAGCGTGGGTAGTCATATCCTGTCCTTTAGCTTTTGCAGTAGGGCTAGCATATCAGTGGTAAGTTCTGGATTTTGTTTGACCGGCTGACACAGCGCTAGCTTGACCTCTGCGACCGAAAGTCCGGCTAAAGCAGCCAGTTGCTTTATTCCAGCATCATCAATGGCGGCGGCAAACTCAGGCTTTTGCTGAGGGCTTTTTTTTTGCTGGCTATAGTTTTGTAGGTCATGGTCTTGTTGTCTATTGTCCTGTTGCCTGCGGTCTTGATGTTGATAGGGGGACAGAACCAACTGCGGGTGCCGCTGTTGTATGGATTGTAAGAGCTGGCTGCGTACACTCCTTACCAACACCTCAGCTTTTTTAAAACGCCACAGGAAGTTAGCGCTGGCGTCGATGTGCTCCAACAATTGTCTTTGTTGTATTTGGCCCGGCTGCTTAATGGGGCCGAAACGAACGGCCCGGTGCCAGAGCCAAGCCGCCAGTAATAGCAGTGAGGTAATGATTGACCCATCGAAATAACGCCAGACAATTTTCCAGGCACTGGGGTAATCCAGGTTGATATACCAGGTCATCACCCCGCTGGCTGGTGCTAGTCGTTGCAATATAAACGCGTGATCGAGGCAGGCAATGGCGGAATTTCTCCACCAGTCCAGGCTGGAGACTAAGGTCACCATCCCTTCTCCAATTGCAAACTGCAGCAGCTTGGCTTCCTCTGCGATGCCTATCCATGCGTCGGGTTGTCTGCCTTGGGGCACTAGTGAGTCTGTGGTGAGGAAATGAGCATCCACCGGTGTTGCCGTATCCGCGAACTGGAACTGAGCCTGGGCTTGCAGCAGTGGACATAACTCTTCTTCTGCCCGTCCTGTCAGGAAACCAAAACTATTGAGCAGCTCCCATAATCTTTGCCCGAGGCCCAAACCTTTGCGATGTATGACTTGAACGCCAAAATGGGCAAATAATTCATCATTAATTGTCTCTGCAAGCGCCTCGGCTTGCCCGGTGTCATCTGACCATGAATAGTTGGCGGCTGCGATCAGGTGTCCGCCTTGATTGACCCAGTCCAGCAGATGATTTACCTGCTGTGCTGACAAAGACCCGTAAGCATCCACTAGCACCATTGTGTCGCCCGTTTCAGTCGCGGGTTTGGTCAGGGGTTGGTCTAATGCTTTGAGTGAGTATTCCGTTCGCAGCTGGACACCAAGAGGTTGTAGAAATTTCTTAGCGGCAAAAAATGGATTGCGGCGGGCTTGCTCGGTGATCTCGGGATCAGCATCTATCTTTACCCATTCGATTTGGCTGTAGCTCACGCCAATCAAAACCAACACGACCACCGTTAGCGGCACTATTTTGCGGTTGAACTGTCCCCGTCTGGCCTTAGTCATGGGAACCCTTTGCTGTCACTCCCGAGCTTATTGTTGCCCACGGGTCTGGCTGAAAATATTGCGTCCATTGCTGCCGGACTTGCTGAAACTCTTCTGGTTCCGGGCTTTGATGAGCATAGGCCTGGCGTTGCCAGCATTGGGTTAGTTGCTGCATATAATTGAACAAAGGCGGTTGACCCATTAATTTGACTTGAACCAGGCAATCACCTTCGGTGGAGCCTTTGCTGAGAGCTATATCATAGTGGTAGACCAGGCGCGACAGGCTGGCACGGTAGAGTAAGGCCAGCGCCTCCCGGCATTGTCCCCGCGTCCAGAGTTGATTGGCTGTTGCCGTTACATCAAGCGGTAAAGAGTGCTCGCGGATATCCATGTTCAACACCTCGCCAGGCTTTGCCTTGATTGGGTTCTGTTTGCTCTTGAACGGGGTGAACGCCAGAATCACGTCCCGGTAGTAATAAATCAGTGTCAGTAGCGTCACAGCGACCAACAACCAGGCCAACCATTGAAAGGCCACCGCTAAGTGCTCTCCTAGTTCGAGTAACCACAAACCTTGCGCAGACGCTTCACTAGCATCATCTTCCGTTTCCATCCAGTCATTGATAAAACGAGGACGCCAGTAGCTTTTTACCACTCGAAAATCCGTGGATTGTAATACCGCTTCAATGGCTTGTTTGGCTTCAGCGGGATTCAGTCGTGTTGGACCGGTGGGTAGCACGAAGCTGTTCTGTGTCACCGCCGTATGGCCGAGTAGAGCGCCAGCGTTGTCGTTAGCCTTGGCAGGACTTGCTATAAACAGGCCCATCACGCTAGCGAGCAACACGGCCATCACCAGTGCCAGCAGATGGCCGTTTAGCGTAGGTTTGGTGCGCAGGGTTTGGCTGGTGTCGGAGGACTGCCGTCGCTGTTGCTGGTCTGCCATGGCCTTAAAAATCAGCTCTAAATCCCAGCCTTCAAGGATAATACGCCGGTTAAGATAAAGGGCAAAGCCACTGGCCACATAAAAGGGCGCTATCAGCGCCATGGCCAGCACCGCACACAGTCCGTGCAGGTAGTCCGCATGCAGCAATTGTTGCCAGTGCAGTTGCGTGGATTCCGGAAGCAGTAGCAAGATGGTGGTGACTACGCCCAGCCAAATCACCGCTTCGATATGGGCTCCGGTGATGGTAGTCCAGAACGACACTGTGCCAGCCCGATCCTGCTGCAACAGCCCAATGCGGCGGGTCCGGGCTTTCCCCTTCTGGCCTTCCAGCATGCTCACCGGCATCACAAAAGCCCTACCCGGACTTAACCGGCGGTAGGTCAGGGAAGGCAGTAGCTGCCGCCTGATCGACCTAGGAACGTTCTTGATTACCTGTCTGAACGAAGGCTGCTCGCCAAACACCGCACAACTCAAATAAAATAATAGAGCAGGCTCATACAGGGGTTTCAACCACCAGAATAGTAATAAAGCCGTAACCATGGAATCCATCAGTAACAGCAGGACTAGCAGGGTCGGCAGTGCGGTGCCGAGCCACAGCAGGAGCAGTGGCCACCACCACCGACGGGCCAGTTTAATGCCAAGGTCAGCCGCTTCCCAAGCATTTCGGGGGCGCAGCTTAATGGCCATGTTATGGTAGTTCATGGTGACGGAATTTATGGTAGATGTGGTTCATGGTTGCGGTCGCGCTTAGTTTCGAATAGTTGGGATGGTTTATGGCGGCGCCCACAGCAGACAAAATAGCTGATAACCAGGCACCAAAGTACCGCGCCAGACAGATATTTCAGTCCGGGAGCGATACTGGAGTTCGATGACCAGAAGGCCTCAATAAAGGCCGCTATGATCAGCATGATGGTCAGACCATACAGCAAAGGAACCACTTCTGTGGCTGACTGTTTGAGTGCATCCAGACGCCTTAAATGAGCTGGAGCCAGCACCGCAAAGCCGAGTTTAATACCTGCTGCACCCGCTATAACAATGGCGGTGATTTCAAAAGCCGCATGGGCAATAACAAAGGTCCAAAAAGGTTGAGTGTAGCCAATGGCGGTGAGATGCCCTGCAACGATGCCGAAGAAAAATCCGTTAAAGACCAGAAAAAAAACACTGCCTAAAGTAAATACAATTCCGGTAGCAAAGGTGCGGAAGGCGACGCCGATATTGTTGCGGATATAAAAGCCAAACATCTCCACATTGGTGTCTGCTTGACGGGCTCTGCCAATGTGAGCAGCAGTAGGGTCGTACATCGCTTCATATTGTTTGATTTGGCTGCCATCACTGAGATAGTGAATCCAATCCGGTTGCCACTGTAACAAGGCAATCAGCATTAAGGCAGGGACCAGCATCATTGACCCTGCCAGCGTGATAAACCCCTTGTGTTGCCTGACTGCGATGGGAAATTGCCTGCCAATAAAGTGGCTCAGTCCTTGCCAAGTGGCACTGGGGCGTCGGTAGAGTAGCTGGTGGCCGCGCCAATTGAGCTGGTTCAGATAGTCGGTAAGGTGAGGCGAGTAGCCTCGGTGTCTGGCGATAGCCAGATGGTGGCAGAGTTGCCGGAAGGCCGCTGCGAAGCTTTCGCTGTGATCGCTGCGGTGGTTTTCAAGTTCATTAATCCGCTCTTCACATTGTTGCCAGAAAGCCCGGTGTTGTGCCTCAAAGGCCGCCTGCTTCATCAATCCCTATCCTTTGGTGTGCTGACGGCTTTCTTGCTCATGGCATCGTTATTGTTCGCTATTTCACTGCTTTTTATTGCAGTACTTTTCACTGTTACAGCCTGGCCCAATAAGTCACTGGCTATTTGCTGGAGCCTGAGTGACGCTTCTTCTTTTGGGCCGCCCACCAAGGGGACCAGATGCATGGCTATTTCAGTTTGTCTGGCCGCAGAAAGTACCGGGATGCGCAGGCTAAACTGGATGATCGCTTGCCGCTCGTCCGCTGTCATCGCAAATCCGGCCGGGACCGGTTTGACCATCGCCGGTATTGGGCGTACAGACGCTGAAGGCACCTGCACCACCATGGCAGCAGCCGCTAAATCACCGAGCCGTTTATGTCGGTTGTTAGTTGCCATGAGGCATAGCCCGGTTAAGTAGAATAAAGGAAGAAAATCCGCCGTTCTCAGCAAATTACGTAGCATAGATGACGACAACGTGATTGGAGTACCATCATCGAGAACCACTTTCAGATGCATCCAGTACTTACCCGGTGTGCTGCCTTTGCTGGCTTCGAATACAACGGGATACAGCCATTCCAGCAGAAAAAAACAAATGAGTATGATGCCGCTTCCAAATGCGCCCAGACCTTGCAGTACAAAGGCCAGCACCAGCAGCACAACGGCTCGGATCAGAAAATCGATGGCATAAGCCAGAATACGCGCCAGTGGGCCGCTGGGAACGAGATCGAATTCAATCCCTTCAGGTGTTGCTACTGAAATTGCCGTGTCTAGCATGCATGCAAATACGTCTGTGTTAACAGTCGCCCTGCTGAAATTGATTTTGGAATCGTCCGTTTAAGCCCCATAATAATGGTTCAAGCTGATACTACGCAGTGGTGCATCGTAATCCGTCATGCCCCACTGTAGCGTAAGGAGCGTTCAAACGTTATGCCTTTACCCAAACCGCTGTTCCTGCGAGCGACGGCTATCACCATCGGCACTGTGATCGCCGTGTTGCCATTACTGATTGTGCGTATTTTGCTGGTCGTTGGGGCCGAAAGTTTGCAATTGGATGCTGGCATCTGGACGAAGCTATTCTATCTGCCTTACGAACTGCTATTTCCATTTGCATTGAGTAGTGCCACGCTTAATCGAGAACCCCTGATCACTTCAATCTCTCTGACGCTCAAGGTATTACTGACCAGTGTCGCCAGCAGTCCCTTTATGATAGCGGTTTTTACCCTGTTGGTCAGCCTGGATGCCAGTGGCAATCAGGGTTTTGGGGCCACTTTGGCCACTATTCTCGGGTTGGCGCCCTTTCTCGGTGTGCTCGGTTTGGCTGGTTTATTGTTTATTTGCTTCCCCTTAATTGTAGTTGGTGGCCTGGTGGCCTGTGGCTTCGATTACCTGGTCTGTCGCCGTTACCGGCGGGCCTTAGATACCGTCAGTTTCGAGCAGAAATTTGATGCTCAAAGCCTTTCACTTGGACAACGGGTGAGCTTGGGTTGGAAGCGCTTTAAAGCGCGTTTTCAGCGTCGTCAGTCGATCCAGCATTATACTGACGTGATTCTGAAGGAAGAGTTTGAGCGCTACCGGGAGCCGGTATTTAACCGGCTTGCGGGAGTGGCTGAGCAACTGTCTGAATTGGAAAAGCGTTTCGGCCATTCTCACCGAACCCAAAGCTGGGAAAGCATCTTGCGGCAGCTACGCGAGCAACTGCTGGTGGTTGAGCAAAAAACGCTGCGCTTCCATGAATTGATGAAGGAACACCTGCATGTGGAGGAGCTGACCTTTTATCGCTATTCAGCCTCAGTAAAGAATGTTTACTACGGGGTGATGGACCATCTGAGTAAAGCGGCCAAAAGCCTCGAATTGGATATCAGCACCAATAACTCCCTGGCCTCGTCACCGTCTCAGCGAGTACAGATAGACGCTAATGCACGCGCCATTGAATCCATCGATGAACTAGTTGAGGCGGTGCAATCCCTGCCGCCACTACAAGACTATAATGGAGCCCCCCTGAAGCAGTCGATCAGTGAGCTGGAAGATATGCTGGCACGGATTGGCGAATACAGAGTGTGACTGGGTGGCCCGCTATGTCTGTCTCCGCTGGTGAAGAAGTCAGTCTGAGTGCTGATTTTAACGCTGAGATCCAGCGCTGTGTTCAGCAACATTTTGCTGAATCTCATCAACGAGTGGCGGTTGTGTACCAGCGCCACTTTAAGAATGGGCGTAATGTCATGGCCAGACATTGGCACAACCGGCGCGACATTCCCGCTGATTTGTTAGCGTTGCCCCGCTTGATTTGGCGAACCACGACTCATTGGGGTAAACGCCGCAAGGCCGCAGCAGAACCCAGAATGAGTGGCAAAGAAATGGCATTGCTGGAGATCATCAATGCTGAGTTAATCCGTCCCGTTGAACTTCAACATAAGATCTCGGCAGCACTGATGCCGGTCATTCCGGCTAGTCGACAGCAATGGCAGGAAATTGAAGTGCTGCTGCAGCACCCTATGAATCCTGAGCAGATTGCTGGTATCGAACGGTTCCTTAAGCAGAAAACTCAGCAACTCTCCGGTCCGCGGGAAGGCGGCCGGGATCTGCTGGTATTTTTGTTGCTGGGGGCCATTGGTAACCAATTGGCTGGTAAGGTGACTTTTGGAAGTGCCTTTGCTACCGGTTCGGCCTTGGCTGGATCGTTCTATATGGCACAACAGAGTTGGTGGTATGGCCTGTGGTTAAGTTGGAGCGGTGTGCCGGGCTGGGTTACCTGGGCAGGTGCAACCGGAGGTTTGGTGGCGGCACTGGCCCTGACACCAGTGATGTCACCACTGGCAGAGTTGGTGGTTAACCGGGTGCGGGGCGAACGCTTTTTGCACAAACTGCTGGATGATATTGAAGCACAGAGTTTTCAGCACCAGCTAGATGCTATAGACGCCGCTGGAATCGCAGCTGGTGCAGCACAAATAATGCCTGATTTACTGGCCCTCTTAAAACAGCTCAGGATATAACATGCCAACATGAACGATAGAGCCCAGTCATCGTTTCCTCGCATTGCCATTACCGGAGCCAGTGGAAATCTCGGCATCGCCCTGTGCCAGTGTTTGGGCGAATACTACGATATTATTGCCATTAGTCACACTAGAACTATTCCCGTACAGTTGGCTGCTTTCAGAGTCAAGCAGGACCTGACCGACCGCCAGCGCTGTGATGCGATGTTGGATAATTTAAAGCCTCAGGCTGTTATCCATACTGCCGCTCTTAGTGATCCCAACTACTGCGAGCTAAACAAAACACATTCCAAAGTGCTCAATTGGGACTTGGCCAAACACCTGGCCCAGAGCTGTGCAGAGCGCCTTATCGGCTTTTACTTTACTTCCACTGATCTGGTATTTGATGGCAGTGAAGGCAATTATTGTGAGCAGGATGCAATCAATCCGCTGAATACCTATGGTGAGCACAAAGCGCTGGCGGAAGAGTGGATCCAAATGCAGCATCCTGACGCAGTCATTTTTCGACTACCCTGGATGTTCGGACATTATTTGCTGGGGGACAATGAGTTGAGCCGCTGGCTGGATCAATTACAAACAGGCCAGCCCATTTGGGGTTTTGCCGACGAGTATCGCTTTGCTGTCAGCTATGGCATTGCTGCTAAAGGAATCACTCAATTAGTGCAACGGCACGAGCAGGAAGGTAGTGGCCGCTTACCCGGAGATTTATACCATTTAGGTGGTATTGAAACAGTTTCACGGTTGTTTACGCTGCAACAGGTGGCTCAATTGCTAAAAATAGGTGACAATCTGATTGTCGGTAAGAAGCAGCGGGAAATTGAGATGCCAGCAAGGCGACCCGCTGATGTCAGCCTCGATAGCCGCAAGGCTCGGTCGGCGGGTTTCAAAAGCCCTTTTTTCAGGGATATGCTGCGGGCAGAATTGAGCTGGCTCGAAGCAGTTTGAGACGGTTTTATTGAAAACTAGTTAAATCTACCTACGTAGATTGACTCAGGTCAATGAGCTTTGGCGGAATGAGCAGTACTTTCATAGTGTTCAATCGTTGTTTCAAACGAGCTTACTGGACTCATGGACGTGCGGGCTAACATTTACAGACGAGCTAACTCTAATTGAGTGGTATTTGGTAACGACAGAATTGTTACCCACGAAATAGATCACTGTTATGAGTAAACCGCTAAAAGTGTAAAACTAATAATTAACCAATAACAATAATAAGACAACAACACACGGGTAATTCAGATGATCGAGTGCCAAGAGCTAATGACCAGGCCGGTATATACTTTACCGGATACAGCGACCCTTGCTGATGCGAGAGAGTTGATGGCAATCCGGCAGATTCGTCATGTTCCTATAGTGGATCATAAGGATAGGTTGGTGGGTATGTTCACGCAGCGGGATTTATTCGCTACGATGGATTCAGCCATGTATGAAATGTCGGATGAAGAACTAGCCACTCGGGAAGCCGAGATCAATATCAATATGGTTATGAGTACCAAGGTTGCTTCGGCCAGCCCAACCACTTCCCTACAGCAAGCTGCGGAATTTCTGCGCAGTAAAAAGTACGGGTGTTTACCAATAGTAAGTCAAGGCAAAGTGCTGGGCATCATCACTGACAGTGATTTTGTCTCTATAGCCATTAATCTGCTAGAGCAAATCGAACAATCCAATGCCATCGAAGCGGAAGTGACCTCGGGCTGAGCGAAAATTCCTGCAAACCGGAAACAAGCCTGGCCAAGTCATCACAAGGTGTTGTGCTGGAAGGTACATGGAAGTGGGTCAGTGTCTGCTAGCATCCGAAGGGCATGGCGATACGATCTCTTTAGTTGGTTTTGATTGCATTCGCTACTGACATGCTACTAACAGGTCACTGTAACCAGAAGCGTGTCGTCGCCCTGCCAATGCTATAAAGCATTTTTATTTGCACTTGTTAAAAGTATAAATAGTCCACCTGCTGGTATTGTAAAAATCCCGTTCCTCTGTATGGTTAGTGGCGCACTCTAAACGGTAGCGGTAGCTGACGGCTGTTGTTGAGCTATATTTTCTTTTTTGTTAGCTAAGTATTTGCTGTTTATGCTTTACCACCGGCAGTGTGCAGCATGAGTTTTCCTAATTCGTAAAATGAGAGACGTTCATGGAAATTACTAAAACCCTTGGCGAGTTTATCGTCGACCGTCAGCACGAGTATCCTGGGGCGACTGGAGAGTTGTCATCGCTGTTTTCCAGTATGCGTTTGGCTGCGAAGGTTGTGCATCGTGAAATTAATAAAGCGGGTTTGGCGGATATAACAGGATCAGTAGGAGAAGAGAACGTTCAGGGCGAACAGCAACAGAAGCTGGACTTTTATGCCAACGAAAAATTTAAGGCCGCACTGGCTGCCCGTGGAGTTGTGTGTGGTCTGGCTTCTGAAGAAGAGGAACAATTTGTTCGCTTCGAAGAAGGCATTAATATTGACGGGAAATACGTGGTTTTGATTGATCCGCTGGACGGCTCTTCGAACATTGATGTGAATGTATCGGTCGGCACCATCTTTTCCATTTACAAGCGCTTGTCACCGGTTGGTCAACCGGTGGCAGAGTCCGATTTTCTGCAACCAGGCATCAATCAGGTGGCTGCAGGTTATGTCATATATGGTTCGTCCACTATGATGGTGTTTACCACCGGAAACGGCGTTAATGGTTTCACTTACGATCCAACACTCGGTGTTTTCTGTTTGTCTCACCGTAATATGCGATTACCTGAAGAAGGCAGCATGTACTCGGTTAATGAAGGTAATTACGTTCACTTTCCTCTCGGTGTGAAAAAGTACATAAAATATTGTCAGGAAGAAGATGACAGCACTCAGCGGCCCTATACGTCGAGATACATAGGCTCTTTGGTATCTGATTTTCATCGTAATCTGATCAAGGGGGGTATCTACCTTTACCCCACCTCCAGCCGCTACCCTCAGGGCAAACTCAGGCTACTGTATGAATGCAATCCTATGGCGCTGCTAGCCGAGCAGGCCGGCGGAAAAGCGGTGGCAGATGCTAATCAACGAATTCTTGAAATTACTCCTACAGAACTGCATCAACGGGCTCCTTTTTTTGTGGGGTCAAAGCGCATGGTCGAAAAGCTGGAAGAGTATATAGTCAGTGATGGCAGTAGCTAACAGCTTTTGATCGGAGCCTTACGCCCCGGCTATTGGTTGGCTGTTAGTTAGTGCTCATCCAGAAACGCCAGTTTTTGATGGGCACTAACGCAGTACAAGGAAGTACTGCCTAAATCGATCGCCTAAGCGATTGATTTTGCGAGCAAAGTAAAAATCGACATTTTGCTTTGCGACTCCGCGAAACGGCATGGAAGACGTTTCAGGATGAAAACTAGTTAGCGCGGGCATTGGCTGCATTTATTGGCCAGCACTGTAGTTCAGTAGTTACAGTGCTATAGCCTGTAAAGGTGGTCGATTTTTTTTTTGCTAGCCAGTGGAGTTATGATACTAACAGCCTTAGCCTGGGGCCAATGGCAGCAAAACCATAATTCTGGTAAAAGCTGAAGGTGTTGTCCCAGCGTGATCCAGCTGGAGCGCCCAACTCTAGTCGTTTCCAGTTATTTTTTTGAGCATAGGCGCGAGCCGCGTCCAGTAGCTTTTGCCCTACCCTCTGGCCACGGTAATCTCCACCGACGTAAAGTTCTGATATTTCTCCGAATTCACCACCGGCATAAATGGCGGCACAATGATGAAGGGTGACCAGAGCGACTATTCGATCCTTCTCCTCTGGCAAATTATGGTCTTCTGCCACAAAGGAAATAATTCTTTGCTGACTAAGTAGATCATTAACCACGCGATGTATTTTTTCTTCGTCTGCTTGTTGGTAGTTTTCAAGGTCTAACTCTGTATATAGTTCCACCACCAGCGTTGCAATAGCAGCGCTGTCTTGGGTGTTGGCTTGGCGAACAGCAACAATGGGTTGATTGGTCATTTCAGAAAATCTCGTTTGGTGTCAGATCATCCTGGAAATCAAGCAGCGGCGCTTCAACAGATCCAAGATAAAATTCTTTACTTTTAGTATTTCTTTGCAAGATAAATTTGTATTTAAGCGGCTGGCATTGGTTCCTGGTATGACAAGGGGATTGATGCATTCGTTACGGTTGGCGCCGCTGGAATGGGTCGCTACCTGGTTAAAAAGAAGTTTTGTCACAATTTTTTACATTAACATAAATTTGCTTTTGGTAACAAACTGAAAACATTGATTTACATGGTTTTAAGTACAGCAATTGCTTACGGGTTGATAGATAATCCCGGTCATTGATATAAGCATTTAGTGCTTTTTCAAGCAATAAAAACAGCGTTATTTCAGCGATCAATCATTCATCCATCAACATGTGCGTGCAAGTGACCCTGAACCCAGACAGGGAAGACAAAATCAGCGTGAATTTGAAATGATAATAGTCCGTAAGCGCACCTACTGCTCCCAGGTTCTCATGTTGCTGACACTGTCGCTACTTCTGTTCGGCAGCTTATTTCTGGATTTTGCATGCATTGGTCTGGCGCACGCTTCAGAAACCGACTTTGACACCAGTATACCCGCTTCGCCGGTGATATTCTCTGAGCGAGATGTCATGCCCGGCTTTGAGCAAGATATGCTGGATTCCTATAGTCCATCTCTTTTAAATCCAGCGGTCTCAGCGGATGCAGCGGATAAAGAGGATTCAGATGCTTCGGCTGATCATGTCACTACAGATTTTGACAAAAATCTGCTGACTTCCTCAAAAATCATTTCTGGTTCAGAGAAGATGGTTAGCGAAGAATCCGGGCAAGCCCTTAGTCGTGATGCCATAGCGATCGATTGGGAGAGCTTTAAAAGAAGTTTGCAACCTTTGAAAATAGGGTCTGATCAGTCTTTCCTGAGTGAAGCTGCGCAACAGCATGGGGAAAATGATGCCTTCGTCTCCAGTGTAAACTTCGACTCCTCTGCTTCCGATCAAGATAAAGGTTATGCCTTTCGTCAACAATCCAAGGTAGAGCCCACGTCATTGCATAACTTGTTGCAACATATAGCCGGTTTTCAAGCTAACTATCCACTGGTTTTTTATTCCATCATCTTCTTTATTGCTTTTTTTGTTATAGTTAAGAGCATCATGCTACTAGCGCTGAGGTTGCGTCAGCAATAAGTTAAAGCACCTCTTCACCTCTTCACCTCTTCACCTCTTCACCTCTTCACCTCTTCACCTCTGCACTCTGCCTCTGCCTCTGCCTCTGCCACTGCTTTTCTTCGCGTGGACTCGTGGCCGTCGACCAAACAATGCTGGCCGCTGCTTGCAAGCAACGAATGAAACTGGTTAATCCGAATAGCTTAAGGATAAGGTCATTGGCTGAGCTATAATGGCCTGCGGTTAAAAACAAGCACCTTTCGGGTGATGTGACCACCACAAGTCCGGCGACGGAATACAGGTTGAAAGATGAAGAATCTTAAAAAACTACTGACTGCCATTGAATCCAGGCAGACCGATGACATCTACAACTATGCGGTTCCTGAAGTCTGGAATTGTTTTGGTTATGCAGGAGAAGAAAGGCGCGACACTCCTTTGGGTGAGAACATTGTTAACCCTCACAAGTTCTTTATCCACCTGTTGGGTTCTTATCTATTGCCCCGCGCAGAGAAAAATACTGATTACACGCAGCCTCTCAGCAAAATGTTGCAAATGGATAAGGCGAAAATTAACGCCATGGATCACTACAAAGGGGGTGACTGGATCAAGCGAGCGTCGGTTTATTCTTCCCTTGTGAGGACCTCAACAGCCTGGGATCATGATCGCAGCGGATCACTGGAAGCTGAAAATATCTATAACCTGAAAGATACCGGCACCTTTGTAAAGTCCATCGCCTTGCTGCCGACTTTGCGCAAGATGGGGATCGATACGATCTACATGCTGCCTATATCCAAATTTAGTTTAAAGGATAAAAAAGGTGACTTGGGGTCGCCTTACGGTGTTTCTGACTTTTTCACTCTGGACCCCAACCTCAAAGATCCGATAACGGGCACGGATATGACTCTGGAGCAAGAGTTTAAAGCCTTTGTCGAAGCAGCTCATATTCTCGGTATGCGGGTGATGATCGATATTATACCGCGCTCCAATTCAGTGAATTCCGATCTTATTGCCGACCACCCGGATTGGTTCTACTGGATTCCCTATGAAGAACTGGATCGCTATAACCCTCCGCAGGTGGCTGGGCTTGGCGAGACTGTGGTGCCGAAACCTGAATTTTTGCCTTATGTGTATCACTCGGAAGAGGTGTGGAAGCACATTCGCAAATTCGTTGTTAACCCCCGACAATCGGAACCAAAGAAATGGGAACAGTTGGTGGCCTATTGGAAGTCTCACGATGTCCACATTCTGGATCTGGTCAGAGAGCGTTTTGGCGTTACCGTAGCACCGGCTTTTTCTGATCACATTAATGATCCTCAACCGCCCTGGAGTGATGTCACTTTCTTCCGAATGTACCTGGATCACCCCGCAGCCACAGAGCCCTATATCGGTAAAGAGGGGGAGCAACTGGCACCCTATATTCTGTTTGATACTATCAAAGCAAATCTGTACCCCGGTAACCAGCCCAACTTACCTTTATGGAGTAAATTAGCCAGTGTGATCCCCTATTTTCAGAGTAACTTCGGAATCGATGGTGCCCGCATTGACATGGGGCATGCTTTGCCCGTGCCATTAGTGAGTCAAATCATTACAGCAGCACGGGAAATTGATCCGGACTTCTGTTTCATCGCCGAAGAGCTTTATCCAGAAAAAGCGAAGGCAGCCCAGATACTGGGTTATAACATGATCATCGGACAGGGTTTCTACATGGAACCCAGGATTTGGGAATTCAAAACCCATGAGTATTTTTATTCGTCCAGGGATTTACCCATTCCGGTATTTGCCAGCGGTGAAACTCACGATACTCCAAGGCTGGCCGCAAGAGAGGGTGGAAGAACACTATCCAAAATGCTGACCATTTTGAATTTGTTTATGCCCAATGGAGTCCCTTTCGTGAATTCAGGCCAGGAAGTTTATGAAGTCCAGCCGATGAACACGGGACTCGACTGCGGTGCTGACGAAGCTAAACAATTAGGAGAGCATGATCCTTATAACGAAAAACTAGCCTTATTTGACAAGACGATTATTCATTATTTGAACAAGGATCATTGGGATCTGATCAATGCACTGGAAGCGGTTGCAGCTATTCGGAAAGACTACCTGGATACGCTGATCAACGTGGAAAACTTTGTCGGGTTGTGGTTTGAGTCCATGAGAACACAGGCTATTGGACTAGGCTATGTGATCAATGATGGAGCACAAGTTGAGCAAAAAGAAGCATTGATGGTGATTGCCAACACCCATGTTTACGAAACTCAGACATTGTGGGTTGATCTAGGCTTGCTGCGCGAAAGGACCAACAATTCAGCGCGCACAGCGAAGTTGCTGTACAGCAGTCACGAAGCGCACCGTTCTGTGCAGGAGTTTGATCAGCACGGTAATCTGAATCTGAAAATGGAACCCGGTGAAGTAAAAATCATCAAAATATGAGCCAGGTCCCCGGTAGCAACCATTTTATTTATGAGATGTTATATGAGAACATCGGAGGTGACCCAGTTATGTTACGGCTTGCCACTAAGCAGTGAGTGTTAATTCCGGGTCATGGACTAATTAAAAAACTACGACTAGCCGTAATTTGCTGGTATCTTGCGATAGATAGGCCGGATTGATTTTAAATCGACGCTCCGCAGTTTTGATTTATTGTACTGTTTATTCTTATTCAAACAGCGAGCTAAGTACTAAAGCCTTCACTTGCTTCACAACGTTGTACCCGTTTTCATTTTTTATCTGGTAATGAATTGCCAGACAATCATCATAATTAACCCGATTTGTTCCGGTAAATATCAAGTCACAATGGGGGGAAATCAACATGGTAGAGAATAGCTACACTCGCACACCTGGTTTCCAGGCAGTCCAGAGAACATCCGCCGTGGTGTTGGCAGGTGGTAAAGGATCCAGACTGAAAGAACTAACCCACCGGGTGGCAAAACCAGCAGTTTCCTTTGGTGGGAAATATCGCATTATTGATTTTACCTTGTCCAATTGCACTAACTCAGGTATTCGTCATATCGGGGTGCTTACCCAGTATATGGCCAACGATCTGATTGGGCATCTACAGGCAGGCTGGGGACAAATCAATCCAGAGTTGATGGAAGGGGTTTTCATTATTCCCGCACAACAACGTACCGGGGAACTCTGGTACCGGGGCACTGCTGATGCTGTGTTCCAAAGCCTTGATTTGCTCGAGCAGGACCGGACTGAACGATTACTGGTTCTGGGTGGCGATCATATTTATAAGATGGATTACTCAAGGATGGTAAACTTCCATATAGAAAAGGGTGCAGATCTTACTGTTGCCTGTATACAAAAACCGTTGCGCCAGGCCAGCGACTTTGGGGTTTTATCGTTGGACAAAGAGGGCAAAATTTCGGCCTTTATGGAAAAACCGGATGATCCGCATCCAGATCCGAATTTTCCGGATTTAGCCATGTGCTCCATGGGAATTTATGTCTTTAGCATGGATGCCCTTAAGAATGAATTAAACAGCGCCGTGCACAGGGAAGATTATAGTCACGATTTTGGAAAAGATATTATTCCATCGATGATTAAAAAAAAGAATGTCTTTGGCTATGTGTTTAGTGAAAAGGGGCATCCTTGTAAAACGGCCTATTGGCGGGATGTGGGTAGTCTGGACGAATACCACGCCGCCAGCATGGATTTGGTGCAACCACTTCCTGAGTTGGACCTGTACGACAATGACTGGCCAATTCAGACCCTGCAAAGACAACGACCTGGTGCGAAGACCGTTTTTAACGAAGAAGACCGCCGCGGTGTGGCCATTGACTCGGTTCTCTGTGGTGGCGTGATTATTAGTGGTGCACACGTCAATAAATCCTTGCTCAGCACGGATGTGCGGGTAGAAGAGAACGCTACTATCGACCATAGCGTATTGTTGCCGGGTGCGGTTGTTGGTAAAGACTGTCGGCTCAAGCGTGTGATTGTCGGGGAGCGTTGTAAGATACCTGATGGCACCGTAATTGGCGAGGATCCAGTGGCGGATCAGGAACGCTTCACGGTATCTGACGGTGGTGTTATCTTGGTAACTCAATCTATGTTTGAATAAATGCTGTAGTTAAAGGTGGTTGCTACTTAATTTTATCGTTAGAAAAGGGGTTGTAAAGTATCACCACCGAATACCCTTTTTTCATCAGGCGGTTATTCAATCCTTGGCTGCTGACTTATTCTAATTCGCTCAGCTTTATGGATTGGCCTGCCACTTCCTGCGCAGTCTTCTTTTCTTCTTGCCTTGTCGTTATTCCATATTTTTGCTGTGAAATACTATGAATTTTATAACCGGTAAGGGCGTTTTTGCGGCGGCGGCAGGCGCCTTCGTTATCAGTTTTGATATCTTGCTTATTCGTCTTGTCGATGCAAATGGCTGGGATATTTCATTCTGGCGGGGTACGTTTCTGTTTTTCACCGTTGCTGGGATTGCCTTGTTTCAGGGCGAGTGGCAAAAGTTCTTCCGCTCCAGACAAGTGATGATCTGGAGCGCAGTAATTGCTCTGGTTTACGGGCTAGTCACGATCTTATTTGTACTGTCAGTTACTTATACTAAGGCAGCCAATACGGTGGTGATCATTGCCACCGGACCCTTTTTTGCCTCAGTATTTTCGTATTATATTTTAGGTGAGCTGATTCGCTTGCGCACCGGTATAGCGATAGCCGTCTGTCTGGCTAGTGTGGCTTGGGTATTCTACGGCTCGTTGGGTGGTGACGGTTTGCCAGGCGATGCGTTGGCGTTTGTGGTGGCGATTTTGTTAGGGCTTGCATTGACGCTGTTGGGCAAATTTCCGGATTTGCCTCGCCTGCCTATTGTTGCATTGAGTGGGGCTGTGATTGCCTTCTTCGCCCTTCCTTTGACCGACCCCTTTGCATTGGAGCCGGTCAGCTATGGCTGGCTGCTACTGATGGGATGCTTGCAAATCCCACTGGCAAGCATACTTATTATGACCGCAACCCGTTATTTGCCTCCCCCAGAGGTGAGTCTGTTTTTGTTGATCGAGACCATTCTGGGGCCCACTTGGGTGTGGCTCTTTTTAACCGAGGCACCCCCAGATAATACCCTGCTGGGTGGTGCTATGATAATACTGACCATCACTATTCATAGCTTGATGAGTATGAGAGAACACCGCCGTACAGCTAAATCGTCAGAGCTGTCAAAGTCAGTTACTTGAGCAAGGGCGCAATGTATTGGAAGCTCTCATGAAGGTTATTGAGTCTTTTGCCGTTTTTCCGCCCATTAATGTCATCCCAGTGGGCTTGGATGTCTTCTGGTGTTATCGCTTCTTTGCCATCACCGATAACGGCTCCTTCGTAGCAGATGATTTCACTTCGGCTATACCAACCACCGGCGGCATTGTATATACCTCCCGTCGCGCTGTTTTGCTCGGATAAAAGATAAAGCCCGAGGGCGGCTACTGGTTCCGGCTGCAGTAGTGCTGCAAGGTTCGGTGGGAACAGGTCGGCGGTCATACGGGTAGCTGCCAGGGGGGCAATGGCATTACACTTAATATTATACTTCATGGTTTCCAAACCGAGGGTTTGTAAGAATCCAACCAGCCCAAGTTTGGCTGCGGCATAGTTGGTTTGGCCAAAATTCCCATAAAGACCAACGCCCGATGTGGTAAAGACCATTCTGCCGTAATTGTTTTCTTTCATGACTTTAAGTGCTGGTTTGGTGGTGTTGAAGGCACCCTTAAGGTGAATGTCTACCACTCTGTCCCAGTCAGCTTCTTCAATTTTCAACAGGTTTTTATCGCGGGTTATTCCTGCGTTGTTAACTAAGATATCAATCCTGCCAAAGCTATTCACGGCTAAGTCAATTAAGGATTGACCACCAGCACTGGTAGCGATATCCCCATAATGAGCGATGGCTGTACCTCCAAGCTCTTTTATTGCGGTGGCAACCGTATCTGCGCTGGCTTCGTCATGGCCATTGCCAGCAGTATCGCAGCCCAGATCGTTGACGATGACGCTAGCTCCTCGTTTGGCTAACTCCAGTGCATAAGCCTTACCAATGCCACTGCCCGCTCCGGTGACGACGGCAACCCTCTGCTTGTAATGAATATCTGCCACGTTGTTTCTCCACGAATGAATTGATAATCAAGTTGGCCTGCTATTTGTTGTTGCCAGTGACATGACGACTGGATGGCACCGGGTCGTTTAATCACTCGGTTGTTGTGGCGACAATTATGCCGACTTTGGGGAGAATTCGCCATTTGCAGTGATACGCTGTCGGGCGGTTTTTTTGGTTTTGGGTCGAGGTATACCTCGGTTAGCCAGGGTCCAATGCATCGGTGCAGATGACTGTGAAATGCCTCACCCGCGCAGTAGAAATAAGGTTTGCAATTGGCTGGCTGCGGCAAGCACAATGCCCAAATTGCCAACGGCTATGGGTTCGCTATTAAGAGTAATAGCTCTTTAAACTAACGGTTTCAGAACAACGATGGATTCAGTCACCCAAATTATGCTGGGCTCGGCCATAGGCCACGCAACTATGGGAAGTAAAATTGGCCGCAAGGCGATTCTGTGGGGTGCTGTTTGCGGAACGCTGCCGGATCTTGATGTCTTTATCCCCTTTGGGGGTCCCGTGGAAGACTTTACTTTTCACCGGGGTTTCAGTCATTCCTTGTTTGTGCTTGCGCTACTGACACCCCTGCTGGTCTGGTTGCTTCTCAAAATTCATCCTCACACCCGGCCTTTTCGTCAGCGGTGGTTTCTGCTGGTGTTCATAACATTGATGACCCATGCACTGTTGGACAGCTTTACAGTCTACGGAACCCAGTTGTTCTGGCCCTTTATTGAATATCCAGTCGGGCTATCCAGTATCTTCATTATTGATCCGATGTATACCCTGCCCCTGCTAGCCGGGGTAGTGTCTGCTCTTTGTTGGGTGCAGAAACCCCGCATGGGTCAATTCATGAATAGTTTGGGGTTGCTGCTCAGTACCACTTATTTAGCCTGGACATTGTTCGCTAAATGGCAAATCGACGGGGCTATTGACCAAGCGCTGGCAGAACGTGGTATACAGGCTACTGCGATAGAGAGTACGCCGGCTCCACTCAATAGTTTGCTATGGCGGGTGGTGGTGATGGTGGACGACCATTATTATGAGGGCTACACGTCCATTCTGGATGATCCGCCTCAGGTGAATCTTGATCGATACCCTACTCATCCCGAGCTGCTGATTGATATCGCCGACGAATGGGGGGTGAAGCGTTTACAATGGTTTACCAAAGGTCTCTATTCCGTGCGCCAACGAGGAGATTCAGTGGTTATTTCTGACTTGAGGATGGGGGTGGAGGGGAGTTATGTGTTCGCATTTGAGGCGGGCAAAAAAACCCCCGAAGGGGTCAAGCCCAGCGACTTCAATCAGCATAATAATCGACCGGATTTAAGCCAATTGCGGCTGGTTTGGCGGCGAATATGGGATCCATCGGTTTCGTTAGCACTCTCGGCGCGATCCCAGTGATATTGCAGCGATGTGAATGGTATTGCCGGGCCCTTGACAAAATGCCGGTGCGCTAGCATTCGGCGCTAGCTGCAACCTGTATCAACCACACTTCAGGTGAGCGGGGGTAATCGTTTTTCTTAATTGGATATGACCATTGCCGTTGAGGTGAAATTGAGTGATCCGGCGATTGCTCCAGTAGTGCCGCGCGGTCTCGGAAAAAGGCTGAGTAGACAAGCCAACCACACCGGATTTGTCTGCTAAAAGGTGTCTGCCATTCGCTAGCAGCAAAGCATCCATTTCCCGGTTGTCTGTGAGCTCATGGCTGGCATCGGGTTTCGAGTCGATGTCCAGAAAAACTATATGACCCTTGGTTTTAAACAAATTTCTATTGGGTTTGAGTGATAACAAATCCTGTGGCCCATTGGGTATGCAGATAGTGAGTTGTTGAATGTTGGCAACATTGTTGATTGCGAGCTCCAGACCGCTAATCCCCTTGACACCCAAAGAAACTATTTTCCAACCTGACGTGGTCTTTGAATCAAGATAGTTTTTTGCTTCCTGCGAACTCTTTTCATGGTCTGCGAAGAAAATTAATAACTCATCAATGGTGTTGCCAGAAATAGTGCTCATTGTTTTCACCTCATTGTGTATTTTTTATCTATGACGGTCATCATTTATCCATAGGGTTGAAAAATGAAGGCGATGCAATTGGCTGCCTGATAAAATATATCGCCAAATTCATAAATCCATAGTGACATCAATCCGAGAAATCCGCAGTTAAATGAGAGCCGCCAATTCTGTAAAAGAGTTCACAGAAACCATGATGGTTTTCTTTTACAGCCATGCTTTCCAATAATTACTTTTTTATTTGAAGTGATCTACTTTTCTCGAGTATTACTCGTGAGGCACCACAAACTCCATCGTTTTCGCTGGATTCCGGTGGCTTGTTTTAATCAGTTTACTAAGACATTAACAACGGGGAAGATTGACTATGGGACTATTTGATTTCGTTAGGAACGCAGGTGGTGAGCTTTTTGGTGGCGATGATGAAAAGAAAGAGGCCGCTGAAGATCCAAAGCAAGCCAATCAGCTGAGCCAGATCAGCATCATTCGCAGAATCAGGGATGCGGGCATTGAGGTTAGTGACTTGATGGTGGTGGTTGATGATGACTTGGCGACTATTTCTGGACAAGTGGCGACGCAGGAAGACTGCGAAAAAGCCACCTTAGCCGCCGGCAATCAGATGGGTATTGCCCGGGTGGACTGTCAGATCGAAGTACAGGAGGCCGACGCTCCTGAAGCGCAGATGTATACCGTAAAATCTGGCGACTCGTTGTCTGAAATTGCTAAAAGCGTATACGGCGATGCCATGAAATACCCTCTCATATTCGAAGCGAACAAACCCCTCTTGAGTGATCCCGATAAGATTTACCCAGGCCAGGTACTGCGAATTCCAGCAGTGGAATAAGGCTAACCCCCCTTTCATTGCGGGGATGTTTGATTGATCCGCGGTGACACGGTTTAATCAGGGTTAGGTTCTACAATTATGGGTAAACGGTGTTGCTGCCATTTTGATCGCGGCAGTTGCTCATCGATATTTTGCATGGTATTCCAAATACCTTTAAGAGCTAAAGATCTGCGCAACCAGAATGGTAGCTTGCCTTTTGGGTCAGCAATAAAAGTATAGCGGATACCGATAGTCTGATCCGCCTGTGGGGTGATGTGCCAGCGAGCGGCTTCGATTGCCATACGTATGGTGTCGGCTGGTACTGGAATGCTGTTACCCTCATCGGTATTTTCGATTTCCACACTCAGATCACTGTTTTGCCAAAACTTGGAGCGAATTACCATGTCCCGCGCTCTGATGGGTCCGAAGCGGTTAAAAGTTGTCACAAAAACGATTTCGCTGGGTGATATCCGCTGCAGTACATCGGTTGAGTTGGCATTGTCCAGCCATGACGAAACATTCTCAGCATCCAGGATAAAAAGGAGAAACCCTGATAGCGTGGATTGAGTTTTAAGTTCCGCTCTGATCTCTAGCGCTTTGCTTTTGTCAAACTCGCGGAAGTAGATACTGAGATCTTCCGTCACCCGCCAGGCCGTCCAGGGTTGACTCGTCTCCGTCTGTTCAGCGTGAAGCGGACTCAGGCAGTAAAAAGCGATGATGCTGATGCACCACCTGCTTTTGGTCGCCGGGTTTGCCTTTATGAGAGTTCCTACCAAATTGCTGCCTTTCTCAATGTCGATTTATCTTAAGGGTATTGTGTATCATAGCGTGCAAGCGATTGTTGCGATGAAGCAAATAGCGTAATACCAATCGGCACTGATTAATATAAATGACGTCGGATTGGCTGTGAATTTAACGGATTGATTAGATGCGAAACGTACAGTTGGATCATGCGGCTCACAAAGCTTCCTCTTACAATTATCCCGTCTGCTATTTGGCTCATGACATCAATGTTGCGACGAACGTTGGAAGTTTCTTTCGGATGGCTGACGCTCTGGGAGTAGAAAGAGTTTTTCTTACAGGCAAAACGGTCGCTCCGCCGAACCCGAAGTTAAGAAAAACTTCACGTTGCACAGAAAACTACGTGGATTTCACTTTAGAAGATGACCCGATCCCGGTTATCGATCGTCTCAAAGCCACTGGCTATCGAATCATTAGCCTTGAAACCACCAACCGTAGTATCGACCTTGCTCTCCTGGAGGTATCGGTAGATGATAAGTTCTGCTTGCTACTGGGTTCAGAAAATCATGGCGTGCATGAAGATCTGTTAGCCAGGTCAGATGAAGTCGTGCATATTCCCATGCTCGGAGAAAATTCGTCGATGAATGTGGCTTCCGCATGTGCTATTACCACCTATGACATCATCAGACGGTTAAATCACCAACGGCTACCGACGCCACATATTGACCATGGCACCCACCATGATGCTGGCGGCGCCACACCAGACCCAGACAGTGGGCACTTCGCTGAAAAATATCCAACCAAGACCTGCAGCAAACACCACCTGTAAATAAGAAAAAGCAGTGGCCCGCCCTGCTGGTTCTGTTTGCATCGCCTTGGTCAAGCCGAGTTGACCCACCTGAGTGAAAAGTCCAACTAATAGGAGTATGCCCAGTGTTTCCATGTTCGGAACCACAAAGTTATTGCCAATAAACAACAGAGAAAGTGGCAATGTGACCAGCGGGAAATAAAAAATAATCACTGATGGGTCTTCGCTTTGACTTAGCTTACGAACCAATACGTAAGCAACGGCACTGGCAAACGACCCCACGATGGCGGCAAAAATTGCAAACTCCGGCGTTGCTGAACCCGCATCGGCAAACAACCAGCTTGGGCGGGCGATCATCAGCAAGCCAATAAAACTCAAACCAATACTAGCAATTAACGAGGGGTGGATGGCTTCTTTCAAAAACCAAACGGCCAACAAGGCGGTAAACATAGGGTGTAAATACTGCAAAACCGTCGCATCGGCCAGCGGCATTTGAGTGACGGAATAATACACGCACGTAAGGGCAAATGAACCCACTAAGCCGCGAGCTATTAGTAAGGGTTTATTGAAACCAAACAGAGGAATCGCTTTTCTGCGCACATCCCAATAGCTCAGCGCCAGTGAAATCAAGGCCCGGAATACTACGATCTGAAGAACAGGAATACCGTTCACACTGGCCTTTTTTACACAAGCAGCCATTAGAGCAAAACCCAACGCACTGAGAATCATGTAGCGCAGTCCCTGAGGCATGGTTAGAAACAGATTTTTCATAGGAGAAACAGCAAGGGTTTTCGAACAGCTTGCAATAATTGCATGCACACCGGTGGAGGCGTTGACCACCTCATAGGAAGTATCATCTTATTCAACCTTAGCGGTGGGAGCGAACCATAAAGCATTTATTTCTTCTGCCCTATGGTTCGGCTTGATAAATTGACCCTGTGTTCAAATGTTCGTCCTAACTCTGAAAAGAAGCCGGTGGGGAGCTTTATTCAGGGCGCTGTAGCAGATGTATTAGTAACCGTTGGCTCTCAGGCCTTGCTGATTAGCTCAGACTGTCAATTAGGTACTAAAGCCGGGAAGTGACGGTTGGCTTGTTTAATGTAGAGTGGAATATTTGCCTCCCACGTACTTTGTACCCCGCCGTTGAAATTGAGGTAAAGCTTACCCTCTATAATCGACCAGTTATCTGGTTCAATTTTTACCAGATAATTCTGGGCCACACCGTAAGCGCAATAGCCACCATATTGTGGGGCGTATTGTTCGGGGTTGGCCTCAAATAGCTCCAAATGCTGTTGTGAGGCAAATTGCCATGTGGCGCCGCGCCACTGGGTTGCATACTGGGGTTGGCCTGGCAGGTACGTTCTCTCCGTAAAATAGGCCACAGTATCGGCTCCGCGAATGGCAATCCCGGACGGTTCAAAATTAAAGAGTCCACTTTTTTCCAATGTGTTTATGGCTTCTGCTGCAACCACCTGCATGGTTGTCAGTGCTAACCACACTCCCAATAAATAGGTTGCCCCTTTTTTGCAAGAACTTGTCATCGATGTGAGCCTCTTTAAGGATACAAATCTGTGTGTTGCTACACGAAAAGCCGTAACCCCGACAGTGGATAGCAACAAACTTTATAGCTGGTTTTCATCCTGAAACGGCTTCCATGCCGTTTCGCGGAGTCTCAAAGTAAAATGTCGATTTTAATTTGCTCGCAAAATCAATCGCTGAGGCGATCGATTTTGGCAGTACTTCCTTGTACTGTGTTAGTGTCCATCAAAAAATGGCGTTTCTGGATGAGCATTAGCTAAGGCATCTTAACTCTCGGTTGGTTCACTATCACCTTCAGGAGAAGGTCGGTGATTAGTGGATGTTTGTTGGTATTATGTCGGTATTAAAGTTGTGTTGTCTTTCAGCATAGCTAATCCATTAACGGCGGACAGCCAGTAAAGTGGCAATGCTTAAGATTGTTGGCGAGGGCTGCGATGATGGCAACTCTTATGCTGTATCAGAGATTGTTCTATTGAGAACTGGTGAGAGCCTGGGTATTTAGGTTTGGCTGTCTGGAAACTGGGGGTTGAGGGCGGGCAAGCGCTAACCCCATGGTATCGCCTGCCATTTTCTGGCAGGCTTGAAGGGGTGGAATCAGACCGTTAAGTACGGTAGATGGGAATCTAGTTTAATCTGAATCCCACTTTAATAACCACTTGCCAGTGGGACACTTTACCATTGACTACGTGACCACGGGTTTCAACCACTTCGAACCAGTCTATGTTTTGAACCGTTTCGGCGGCTTTGGCTAAAGCATTTTCTATGGCTTGGTCTGACCCTTCTTTTGAAGATCCGGCTAATTCAATCTTTTTATATATGTGTTCAGTCATTGGCTACTCTCAATTTAATAATTCTCAATTAGATCACGCCCAGGATACAGGAGTTTAATTAGTTTTGCCCCACATTACCGATGTTCCTTCACCACAACGTACTGTTTTCGTGACAATTTAAATTTCAGCAAGTTTCACTAATACCCTGCTGCGACATTGACAGTGAGCATGCATTGACGGCTTCCAAGAGCAGGCAATGCCTGTCCATAGTCATTAAAAGACTATCAATTACCAGCCTGTACCTAAGCCATAGGCTACAGTCGAAGGGCACCTAATGGTTTGGTCCACAATTCAGTCGTTAGGGTATTTGTCAGTATATTTGATAAATATTCCCTGTCGGTTGTCGGTTGTCGGTTTCAGCATGTTGCAAATAGGCTGATAACCGTCCCAGTCTGAGTTCTAACCGGAACGGTTTGCAGTGACTACCTACGGCGTGTACTCAATTACATTGTCACGATTCATTAGGAAGTGGGGGTCAACCGCTGCTTTCGAGCGTTTCACTTGATTGACGCCCTCATCTCCATAACATTTGTAGAAGTCGGCACGCTTGCGTTTGCCAGTGCCGTGTTCAGCGGAGTAGACACCACCGAGAGCGGAAGCTTTATCAATGATGCCATCATAAATCTCACGGGCCCGGTCCTGATTTTCCTTTTCTGGGAGGATGGTAAAGTGCAGGTGGCAGTCGCCTAAATGTCCAAAGGCCAGATAATCTAATCCTTCGGCATTGATGGTACTATGCACGTAATCAAGATACTCAGTGAATTTTGCCGGAGGAACGATGGCGTCTGTCATAATGGTAAAGGTTCCACGATGCTGCACTACCTCAACCGCATTGGCGGGCATGGAGTGCCGAGACTCGAAGAACATATCCCGCTCACGGGTACTGGTCAGTAGCATAATTCCATCGTCGTTAATGGCGCAACTTTCGGGCATTTCGACCAGGAATTCGTACCATTCACCGGCCGCATCATCTAGTGTCTTTTCATACAGAGGTACTTGGATGTAGATAGCAACCTGGTCGTCACCGTTGAACAATACTTCATCATGCTTCATGTACTTACGACAATTCACACCGAAATATTCCAAAGCCGTCAGCGTCTCTTCACCACCTTCGAGGTTGTCGCGGATATACTCGTAACAAGCAATGGCATTGCTTTCTCCGGGGAGCGACAAAAAGATATCCAGGTATTCGCTTGGACGCTTTTCAACTTTTAGCTCACAGGCTGTTGCGAGGCCAAAGATGCCCTCACTGCCAATGACCAGGTCAATAAAGTCGGATTTACCTGAAGGGTCAGAATATGGGCCACTGGCGTTTTTCATGTCTGGCCGACCATAGGTGGGTACTGGAAACTCAGTCTCCTGGCCATCGTCAACGATGACGAACTTACCATCTTCGGAAACATACTGGCCTCTGGCAGCTACCAGCTTTTTACCGTTCGGGAATATGAAATCTAAAGTAGTGACCCAGTTCCGGAAGGCGCCGGATTCACCGGGGCTGAAGCCCGATGCATTACACGCCAAGGCGCCACCAATAGCTGCATCAGCCCGACTGGTTGGATTGATAGAAAAGACCAGGCGGTCGCCTGTTTGCTTGGTTACCTCGTTGCGCAAATCCTCAAGAATAATTCCGACGGGAGAAACCACAGTCATGTTGGTTTCGTCCACACTAATTTCCGGAGTAAGCAATTTGGCTGTGTTGATGACTACGCCGCCATGGGGAGTTGCACTGCCCGTTAGGTTGGAGCGTCCAGCCGAAACGGTGACTGGGATTGTTGCTGAATAGCAGGCTCGCATGATGGCTGCACACTCCCGTTCACTGGAGGGTCGCGCCACGGCCGATGCTTCACCCGGCAGATTGGAGCTGTCGGCAACAAAGCCGTTAACAATACTCATATCAATAACCAGCTTCACATCCATTTTCTCCAACATACGAGAAATTTGGGGTAAGGCTGCTACACCAGTGTTTTCAGTACAGAATTGATCTATTTGAGCATATTCTTCGGGGGTAAGGATATTTTCCAAGACTAAGCGGTTTGTTGACATGCGGCCTCCTCAGGCGGTTTCAGATCAGTCATTATTGTTTTGACACTACGGTCTTTCTTCCTGAATCTGGCTATCCCCAAAATGTAACTGATAGCTATCTTCATGTTCAATAGTCAACCCAGTCAACAATTAGTCGAATAGATCAACAGGCAGAGGCCAACTTCTCTTCACCTCATAAAAACATGTTGGAGCGTACTATAGTCATGTACGGATGAAACCATCTAATCAAAGCAAAAAAATTTGCATGCTTACTACTTTTTCTAGTGCCGGGGCCAGTCAAGTGGAAGGTTTACAATTTGATGTATCCAAGCTTGTGAATCTTGAGTCCAGGAATTGTGGGTCACCCCTGGCTTGTTTGGCTGAATGCTCAGCTAACACCGACTTCATAGACTTGACGGGTTAGCAACAAAATAAAGTCCGATTTCCAATCACTTACACTTCCAATACCTTAACGCCCTTTGGGGGCTGAGTTCCAATGACGCTAGTCTTACCCTTCTCTTTTTTGCTGTCCGTCCACTGCAAGAAGTCAGAACAATATTAATACCAGCGTCGCGCGTAGTGTCAATTTACAGCTATTGTAATAGGCGAACCTGAGAACAAGCCAAGGATAGCTTCTTGCAGAGCAGAGGAATGATTAGCCAGCTGCTGGCTTTAATCAAGCTGTTTACTTTCTGTAGAATGAAGCTGCACCATTTGGCTTTGCTGATGGTAAGCCGGCTCCAGTGAGATTGTCCGAAGCGACGCAGTTCTGGAACAGTCATATTCCGGTGCTGCTGCGTTCCAATAAGATATCGTTCTGGCGAATAATGTTCTGCAAAAAATTTAAGAGGATGGGTTAGTGGCTTTGAATATTCCCGGTTACGAAATTATCGAACAAATCGGTAAAGGCGGCATGGCTGAGGTTTATCGGGCCCGGCATAGCCGATTGGAGCGAGATGTAGCGCTCAAGGTCATGCATACCCGCTACAGTGATGATCCCACTTTTGCCGAACGCTTCATGCGCGAGGCTCGCATTGCGGCCAACCTGAATCACCCCAATATCGTCCAGATCTATGACGTTAACCGTGCGGATGAAACCCTTTATCTTGCCATGGAATATGTCAACGGCGGCGATTTGACCCATAATTTTCGTCCACCTATCAACCAAAAGGTATTGCTTAGTCTGATCGCTCAGCTCTGTGATGCGTTGGACTTCGCACACGGAAAAGGTTATATCCACCGGGATATCAAACCAGCTAATATATTGTTCCGTGAGAATGGTTCCCTTGCATTGACCGATTTTGGTATCGCCAAGGCCATTCACTCGAATACACAAATGACCCAAACCGGCACCGTTATCGGCACCCCGTCCTATATGAGCCCTGAACAGGCTCAAGGGCTTCAACTCAGCGGTCGGTCCGATCTGTATAGCGCCGCTGTGATCGTATACCAATACGTCACTGGTGAACTTCCCTACCAGGCCGACTCATCCATTACTGTTGCGATTAAGCATATCAGTGATCCTATTCCTACCCTACCCGAGACCTTACAACCGCTGCAGAGGTTTTTCGACCGGGCTTTGGCAAAGCAAGCGGAAGCGCGTTTTGAGAATGGGCAAACCTTTTACAGGGAACTGACATCCGCAGTGGCGACCTTGCCGGTTACTACATCCAGCGACAACACCACGATGATTGTTGTGCCGGATGAGGATACTGGCGGTTTAAGTCGCGCTTCTGCGACCTTGGCCAGAACAGCAGCCGCCGGTAAGGATTCAAGTGACGACCTGACCAAGACTGTCTTGCTGCCTGCCGGTACCAATGCCCAAGCCTCCACATCCTCATCAACAAGTAGTTTAACCGACACCATGCGTTACGTTTTTATTCAGTTAAATAAAGTGGTCGTTAATATTTTCCCACCCAGTCTGTCAACCAAGGCAAAGTCGCTATTGGTGGGAGTGGTATTGTGTAGCCTTGCTGGATTGGCTTTTTTGGTGTTCCAGAGTCAGCGCGGAGACGACCTGAGTGAACGGGATCGCTTGCGAGTGGCTCAGTTGTTAGTCGCCGCCGATGAAAATGCCCGGCAAGGGAAACTGGTCACTCCGACAGAAGACAATGCCATTGAAAAATACCGGGCAGTATTAGCACTGGTACCCGATGACCAACTGGCCATTGATGGCATTGATAGCATAGCGGATCGAGTGGCAGGCCAGGCCCACACTGCTCTGAATGCAGACCAGCTCGCGGTCGCGAGGGAACGAATTAATAGTTTGAGCCAGTCAGTCCCTGAACATGAAGCGCTGGAAGACTTAAAGCTGCGCTTGCAAGTGGCGGAGCAAGCCAGCAAAGACAACAAATCCAGCCAATTGCAATTGGCCAGACATCTGGCGACCCAAAGACAATACGCGGATGCTGTCGATATTTACCATGAGCTAAACCGGGAGTACCCCAACCATCCTGACATAAATGCTCCGTTAGACCGCTTTGCCAACGGCCTGCTAGAAGAGTTTGAGACCCATGTCCAAAGCAATCGGTTTGAACGAGCCTCCGCTCTTTTAGAATCCACTAGAGCCGCGATCTCTTTGTCTGGTAATGATGAATTTGCTAGTCGCCTGACCCGTTCCGAGCAACAGCTAAAGCGTAAACAGGCAGATGCAGCCCACCAGGCTAGAGTGGATGGACTGTTAGCGAAAGCCGGACAAGCGATGAAAAAGTATCATATGGATTCTCCCAGACGGGGCAGTGCTAACGAATACTTTGATAAAGTGTTGGCAATAGCGCCCGGTAACCGGCAAGCCATTGCAGGTAAAGAGCGCGTTCTGACTTGGCTGGAAGGCATGATAAAGTCCAAAGCTGCAAAGGGTGATATTGCGAAAGCGGAATCTTACGTGCAACGTTTGCAAGCATTGCAGCCCCGCCACCCTCGTCTTAAAGCACTGAAGAAGACGGTAGCGGTTGCGGAAAAGTCTGTGTTGCGAAAGCAGAAAATTGACAGAAAAGTTGACCAGTTATTTGCTAAAGCCGATATCTACTTAGAACGAGGCAGAGCCCGCTCTGCTGACAAAATACACCGTAAAATCAGGTCTCTTGATCCCAATGACAGGCGTTTGCAGGCTTTAGGCCTGCGTATTGCTGACGGCTATGCAGAGCTGGCTCAGCGTGAGTTAGATGCGGGGGACTGGCGCGATGTAGAAGTTTGGGTCAGCCGTGGCCGAGCTCATGCGCCTAACCATAGTCGCCTGAAGAATCAGCTTGCGGAGGCTCAAAGGGCAATGCAAAATCGTTAGAGTGGTCGTCGGTTTTGCAGGGGCTCAATCTGCTGCTCGATGAAATATCGGCCGATTGGGTGGGTCAGTGGCAATAAAGAGATCACGCTACTGGTTCTGCTATTAATGTGCTAAATCTAATGGTTCTGCTCTAAAATAAGCAAAAGGATAGAGCGAAGAAAAGTACAAGGAGAGGATTAAACAGGAGTAGTTTGAGCCATGCAAGAGATTAATATTCTTGAGCTTGGATCCAGATAAAAGGTTCAGGATGGCTCAGCCTGTATAGCATTCGGCCCATCTGGCGGCCAAGCCACAGCGACACCATTCTCTTGCTGCCGTTTCCATATCCAACTGACGCGCTTTGGCGTACTTACGAATGGCCCGAAGTTGCTTAACTACTCTGCGTTCCATGGGGTTTACCTGCTGTTTCAAATCATTTGTGTCTTGTTACTATATGCGACGGACAGGTAAAAATGACCTCATCCAGAGAGACACAAATTGATTTCACCTGGCCTCCTCTAAATTCTGATTTAACCACTGCCTCACGGGCATGAATCTCGGTGGTATCATAGAGAGGAACAGTCGTATGAGATTGCTGTACCAGTAGCGCGATTTCTGTACACCCTGGAATGACGGCTTCGGCACCCTGTTGATGCAGTGCTTGAAGGATGCGTAAATACTGGTTTCTGGACGAGTCTTTAATCATCCCCTGACATAATTCAGTATAGATGATTTCGTGAATAGTGCTCTGGTCTTCGCCATTTGGCACTATCACTTGCAAACCAAACCGGTCTGACAACCGACCCTTGTAAAAGTCTTGCTCCATCGTAAAGCGAGTACCGATCAGGCCAACCGCTTGAATGCCATCTCTCATAAGACAAATCTTTGCAGAATGGAGTCCACCCAATTGGGTATTGATGCCTTTGTTAATGGCGCGGTAGTAGCATAGGCTGGACTCTCAGCTCATTCCTCCCAGCAGGCCAATGGTTTTCATAGGGAGCCTCTTTCAACTTTGCTTGGATTCGGAACAGAGCATGCTTATGTCGGGTGAGAGGAGAGATTGATAGGCTATCAGTTGCCGGATCGATCCCATGGCCCTGGTCGCACGGAACAAAACTCAGCTATCTTTCTTTTCCCACTCAAACTGAGGTAATTGCTGGAATGCTTCGTTTAAGCCTTCTAACCACTTTTTGCGCAGGGATGCATAGTAAGGTGACTGTAATTTAAGACGCATCTCGTGTGCCGGTGACAGGGTGTTTTTTTCGTATATCAGCAAATCAAAGGGAGGAGCAACGGACAAATTAGAACGCATGGTGGAATCTAAAGAGACCAAGGCGCAACGGGCCACGTCTTCAAGACTGGTGTTGTTGCGTATCACCCGATCCAGTATCGGTTTGCCGTATTTTGTCTCACCGATTTGCAGGAAAGGCGAGTAGGGCGAACTTTGGATGTAATTGCCTTCAGGATAAACCAGGAAGATTTCGTGAGGTTTGTCCTTAAATTGCCCACCCAGGATCATGGTGCAGTCAAAGTTTGCTCCTTGTTTTAAGCCTTCGCTGTAATAGTTTTTCACCTCGACACTGATGTAGCCGAGGTATCGGGCTGCCGAACTCATATCTTCGCATATAGCAAATCCGGTAGCCTCTGTTTTCTCCATATCATTCTGTAAACGTCGCACCACGGCTTGGGTGGTGGCGAGATTGCCTGAGGTCATCAATACAAGAAAGGCCTTGTCGGGAATCGAGAAGGTGAACATTTTGGGATAGGTGCTAACGTGGTCTACGCCGGCATTGGTTCTGGAATCTGAGGCCAAAACCAAGCCAGAATCAACAGCAATCGCCAGACAATAGGTCATTCCGGTCTTCTCTCTGGTATGAATAGTCTAAACTGTAATAAATGTGTAACAATGGCGCGACGGTCTTTGTTTAGACCCTGAAAAACGGTGACCACTATGACCCGAGTTGAGTTCGCTTGCAATACACTGATTTAAACAAATGGTGAAACCTGCGAAATCCCGCTATTAACAATTGCAGGCGGGAGGGCGTGCTTGATCAATAGTGGTTAACTTTTTTGTAGTCTTGGCTTGAATCATTCATGTTGTAGGAGTGAGGCAGAGTGAAACAAAACAACCGACCCAAATTAAAGACCCCACGCATAGCAAGAGTGGCTAATCTTACTGTATTTTATCCGGCCCCTTTGACATCAATGCCAGCAATGAAACCGGGGATGCGACCAGCGGTGCGGCTGGGGAAGAACACGCTGTTGGCACTCACCCACTATCACCACCTCGATGGGCCCTATGCCGGGCAATCTCAAGCCCATTTCGGCGTTCCGGCTATTTACGGTGAGTCCAGCCTGACCTCCATTCGCGACTTGTTTAAAACACGTCAGAAATCATGGGGGTTTTGCGAGTTATTTACTATCGATGGTCAAAGCACTCTGTTAGCTTCAGAGCAACAGGAGGTGTTGGAGCAAGAGACGGTTCAAGCGGTGACGAAACCCGCTTACCTTACAACTAATCAGTGGGTGCTGACCCATAATCAATTCTTCTGGCAGACGATGATCAATGGCAAACCCTTGTTTACAGTTAGTGGTCATTTCGAACTGGGTCTGCCGTTCCCTTCCTTGAGTTATCTGGCTTATCCACACATTGCTGACCCGGTTTTCTTTACTCCCAGTGGCTCCAGCAGAGTCCACTGGCCCGGCAGCCTCAGGCTAACGCTTGGAGAAAATGCCCATCCAGTCCACGACAAAATTAAGGCTTTTGGAATCGAAGAAAAGACCCCTGCATTATTGATGACTTCACCCGAACTGGTCATAAAGCTAAGCTCCCAACAAAAAGTCAGCAGGGTGCAAACGACATAATTGTTTTGGTTGGTCCTGAAAAAAGCCATCCCTGGCTTGTTTTCAGGGTCGAAGCAAGTTTTTTTTCAGCAACTGAAAGCTGGCGCAAATTGGCTTGAATTCTTACTTCTCGCATTGGCTTTTTACCAGTCTTTGCTGGTCAATCAAAGAGAGCAAAGTCAGTACTCATTGCCAGGTGTCCATGATATTAATTCTCCGGCCTGGACCCGCTCATAGCCATCTTTTGAATCCACGGCGATGACGATACAGGGGCTGGTCAATTGTTGTGTCGTCACCTTGCCAGCTTCAGGGGCTAGAAATTTGACCGGGAGGGACAGTGTATCTTCCACGATATCCGCTTCCTGCGCTTCCAGTTCCAGCCGATAACCTCCATTCGGGCGTTCTCCCCAAGCCACCGCAATCGCTCTGCCCTCAGCGGGATAGGTGAACGTTTGGTCCGGTTGACTGCCGCCGTCTTTACCCTCAACCTTTTTGCCCAATGCTTTACTGCTCAATTGATGGCCATCAGTGCTTGCGAGAAAGTCCTGTATTTGTCCCGGACTATCGAGAAAAATCAACTGTGAATCGCCGATGGCACATTGCTGGGATTGATAAATCGTATTCACTGGCACCTTCGAGCTGAGAGCGCAAGCGCTGAGCAAGGTGGCGCAGGAGAAAGTAAGTAAAAGACTCCAATTTCGGTTGTTATGCATAGCTACTCCGTTTGCAACCCTCTGTGTTCAATTAATCGACTGACTCCCGTCTTTGCCATGTTGATGGCCCGGAAGTCACCTTGTGAGAAACTCTTGTAGTCAACGCTTGCTGATGTTGCTGGCGATCACAGCAAAGATTCGGCTGACAATGTCACTCCAAGTGTTTGCTGTGACGCCGCGATGTCAACGGATGGTCAGGGTTGACCGATAGCTTTTTTAGTGGGACTAAGCTTTGGAATGCCTGCTTTGGGTTTCGGTTTATCTTCTTCCTCAGCAAGACTGTTAATATTGCCAAAGCCCGCTACGATTTCGGTTATAAAATCGATACCGTCCACATTGGAGCCATTCACGGTGATTGACAGCGCGTCTCCCAGTGTAGGATAAGAACCACAGCCCTCACCGGACTGGCAGATCAGACCATCATTGTCCACATCTGTACCTGCATAAATCAAGTACTCTCCAGCGCTTACATTGGGCAATGAATAGCTGAGGTTACCGGATTCATCAGCCCTTCCTTGTATCTGGTAGGCCGTATCCTCCCGCTCTGGGTCATAGAGCAGAATGTACAGTTCAGCCAGATTGCCGCCGGTATCGATCTGCCCAACGGCCATAGATACTCTGACAATGATGGAGGACGAATTATCCGCAGTGAGGGTTATGTTCCCGAGATACAGTCCATCACCCAAACCGCTTCTGTCCACACTGGCTGTATAGCTGCCAAGACCATTGTTATCTACCTGTACCGCTGCCACCGATAACCAGGAGGCATCGGTAGTCACTCCCGATATGGCAGGATTGCCTCCTCCTTGATTACTGATAGTGAACTGAGCTGAACTACCCGTACCAATGGCAATACCACTGGGATTCGGTACCAGCGAAGATGGCAGCTCCGGTGGATTCTGTCCACCCGCGAGTGATTGGGCTGCCTGCACCGCTTTCAATGCATCAGCTATACCGAAGCCATAGGTGTTGTCTCTGCCAGGGCTGCCTGCATCGGTGGTCAGGGCGCCTGACTGCAGTAGTGAATCAACATCGGCTGATGTCAGGCCAGGATACACTGCCTTCATCAAAGCAAACATGCCGGCAACATGAGGTGAGGCCATGGAGGTGCCTTGAGAAAAGTCTAAAATGGGCTGGCGACTGCCGCTGGAGTCATCTACTAAGGTACTGAGTACACCATCAGGTCTACCATCATTATTATTGTCTACCCGCATATTTCCACCGGGTGCTGCGATATCGATGGCAGAGCCAAAATTAGAATACGGTGCCCGGTTGTTGTTAAAGTCGAGAGCACTGACCGAAATGACGCCTTCATAAGACGCCGGATAAGACAACTCTGACGTATTTTCATTGCCCGCGGCCGCTACGACGATGATACCCAGGGAATGGATTTCCTGAAACACACTTTCGTTAATAGCGGAGTAACCACCTCCACCGAGACTCAAATTGATGATGTCTGCCCGTTGAGCCGGCACTGTCCCACTATCATTGGGTAAACCAGCCGCGTAGCGGACCGCTTGCATGATGTCATAGATTGAGCCGCCACCGCGCCCAAGCGCTCTTAGTGGCATTACTTTGGCTCCCCAAGACACTCCAGCAACACCAATCCTATTGTTGGTGTCGGCCGCTACGGTGCCAGACACATGGGTGCCATGCCATGAGCTGCTGCCGATAGCGCCATCTCCAGGGTCATCGGGGTTATTGTCAATACCAAACTCGGAATCGCGAGAGATTCTACTATCGACAATAAAGTCAAAACCGGGCACCAACTTCCCGCTTAAATCCGGATGACTCAACACCAAACCGGTATCGACTACCGCTACTATGACATCTCCACTAGCTGGGGTGCCGGTGGTAATGTCCCATGCTTGCGGCAGATTCATGGCTGGATAGTGCCATTGCAAATTATAGAGCTCATCATTCGGTATGCGCTGGATATAACGCATGTAGTTAGGTTCGGCGTAGGCAACGCCCGGAGTTTGACTCATGGTTTTAATCCGTTTGAGCGTCATCACTTTTTCATAGCTCTCGGGATTGAGGGTGGCCAGCTCTTGCATGGCAGGATTTTGGTTGGTCAGTGAGGATGCCGCTGCCTGCGTATTGCTAAAACGGGCTAACGTTGCCCGATCAAACTGGGTATGGTGGAAACTGACTGCCGCAGAAGCGGTCATAACCAGAGGAGTGCCTGAATCCTCAAATTGAACGATGGCTTCATTGGGCATGAAATCGCCCATAGGCCGTGTGCTGGCCATGCGCCCCGAGGCGGCTGATTTGAGTGTGAGTACATATTTGGAGGCACCTGAAAAGGCGTAGACATTGACCAAATACTGGCCGCTGGCGGGAACAATGATTTCTTCAAACTCAGTCTCAGAAATGGAACGTTCGACAATAGTAAAGGCATCGTCGTAAAGGTATAAATCCAGATCACCAGCGAAGGTATTTTCCAAATTAAAATCGTCGTAGTCTACCACTTGCAGCTGTAAGATCTGACCCTCTTGAAGTGTGACACTGAAGTAGTCATCCCGATCCGTGCTGTTGGCAAAACGGTCGCCCGAGCGGTCAGAACTTGAAGAGCTAAAATTTCGAGTGGGGACTTCAGTAACAAAACCCTGAACGGTAACCAGATTTTCGATTGCCTGAGCGGTGGAGAAAGTGGAGTTATCTGCAAACTCTGAAAACGGATCGTTCAGATCCGAATCGGGAACCGTATTGGAGGCCAGACTGATGGTGCCGGAAACGGTGGCTTGAGAGGTGGAAAGGTTGTTACAGGTCAAGTTGACGGGTGCTAAGAATTGTCCGCCGACGCCAGTGGCATTGCTAAGTGAGCATGCTTGTCCTGCGGGTGGTTGGCGGATAACCACTTCATAGCGCTCACCGTTGGCAAGCGGTTGTTGAAAACTAAATCGACTTCCGTTAACGGTGATTTGCTCTTGATTATTGCTGGTCACTAAAGCCAGTGTGGCGGTGCCGGCCAGACCGCTGGCAGTGCCACTGACACTGCCATCATTGCTGTTACCTGAATTGGAATCGCTTCCTCCGCAACCAGCCAACCAAGCCATAGTGACGAATATCATGAGTCTTAATTGGGCATTCATTGTTTTAAAGCCTCTTTACTATATTTACCAGGAATTGACTGTTAAACCGGCCATCACTTCATGCTGACGCATCTGCTGGCTTGATGCTGACACATTTAACTACTATTCATTTCATTTATTCATTTCATTGTTACCGCTCTGCTAACCGAGGTTAACACGGTAATCCCTGACGATCCCTGTATTTGAGTATCAGTTTACTGCGTTGCTCAGCAGCCAACAATCCTGATCATGGCCGTATAATTGAGTAAAGCACTACTAAAAGCCCTAGTATATGATCAGGGCGTTTCTATCTGTATCTCTCATGACGGGACTTACCTTTTGTGATTGAAAGTCGCCATAAAAAAATCGCCAGCAAGCAAAAATAGTATCGGTAACCTTCGCTTCTTTATGTGTGGGACGGACTGAACTGGCTTGAGAAATGTTCTTGCCGGGTTATTCGAACCGGTAATATGAGGTTCCCCATTTTCCAATAATGGTATGATGGCTTGAATCTAGTGGCCTTCACTGGTTAGCTTAGACACTACCACTAACTTCAGCCTGTTAGATCATCTGTTTTTCTTTCATGTTCCGGAATACTGACCCATGTATATCACCAAAGAAGCCGTGTTACACATTCCTAAAAGCCAGATGTCTTACGTCTATGATAATAAGACGTTGCACCTGCGATTGCGTTCAAAAAAAGGAGAAGTGGAGCAGGCCACCTTGCGAATTGGTGATCCCTTTCTTTGGTCTGAGGGTGGATTGGATGGCGGCAATCTGGGTGGGGCCAATGCCAGCGGTTGGATCGGTGCTAAGAATATTCCCATGCGCAAGGAATTCGAAGATGAAATGTTTGATATCTGGTTTGCGGAAGTGGAGCCGCAGAATAAGCGTTCTCGCTATATGTTTGTCTTGGAGAACCAGTTTGAGACTGTCCTTTACGGAGAAAAACGCGTCCTTGAACTAGGTGGCAAGATGGATCACATGCACCTGCAGGACATTGGTAATTGCTTTTGTTTTCCCTACTTGCACAACATTGATGTACCGGATGCACCGCAATGGGCCAGGAATATGGTGTGGTATCAGATATTTCCCGATCGCTTTCATAATGGAGATCCATCGATTGACCCCAAAGATGTGCTGCCTTGGGGTTCACTGGAAATCAATTCATCTCATGTTTACACCGGGGGTGATTTGCAAGGCATTATGGACAAGCTGGATTACTTGCAGGGTCTGGGTATTACCGGCCTCTACTTTTGCCCGGTTTTTCTGGCGGCCAGTAACCATCGCTACGATACCATTGACTACTACACGGTGGATCCGAAACTGGGCTCCAATAAATTGTTCAGGAAGCTGGTGGACAAAGCACATAGTCTTGGTATGAAAGTGATGATGGATGCGGTGTTTAACCATATCGGGGTGGGCTCGGAACAATGGCAGGATGTGGTCAAGAAAGGCAAAGAATCCAAGTACGCTGACTGGTTTTATATCCGTGAGTTCCCAGTCTGGCCGCGTAAAAAGAGCGAGCTGGATGGGCGCCACCTTAACTACGAAACCTTTGGCTGTGTGGTGGATATGCCGAAGATGAATACGGAAAACGAAGCTTGCCGTAACTTTTTGCTGGATGTCGCCCGTTATTGGATTGAAGATATGGATTGTGATGGCTGGCGGCTTGATGTGGCCAATGAAGTGGATCACGTATTCTGGCGGGATTTTAAAAGGACAATTAGAAAAGCCAAAAAAGATTCTTATATCCTTGGGGAAATCTGGCACGATGCCATGCCTTGGTTGCGCGGGGAGCAATTCGATGCGGTGATGAACTATCCCCTGACCGATGCCATCATGGAGTTCTTCATATTGAAAAAGACCTCCGCGAAAGAATTTATGTACGCTGCCAATAAAGCCAATGGTGCCTATCCCCGCGATGTGACGGAAATGACCTTCAACCTGTTGGAGTCTCACGACACCTCCAGAGTCATGAGAGTGGCTGAAGGGGATTTGAAGAAGGTGCGCATGGCCTATGCCTATTTGTTCACTAACTGTGGTTCACCTTGTATTTTTCAGGGTGGTGAGTTCGGGCTGGATGGCGCTAAAGGCAATGGTATCGAGCAAAACCGGGAATGTATGCCTTGGGATAATCCAGAGCGGCAAAACATGGAAATCTGGCATTTTATCAAGCGATTAATAGGGATCCGTAAACAACATCTTGACTTTATTAAGCCCGATGTTAAGTGGATTCATGCTGATGAATACATTCTGGTCTTTATGAAAGGGGACACCCTGCTGATCTTTAATAACGCGAAAGCGCAGGATTTCTTTATTGACCCCGAATTGGTGGGCAGTTACTGGGAATTGTTGACGGAAACAGACTATGAGCTTGAGGAAAGAGTAGTGCTGGATGACCGGCAAGTTTTGTTCCTGCAGAGCAAGCGTGAAGAGCCAATGGAAGAACCGCTTTTGGAAGCAACTAGCATAGAGGAAGAGGGCAACGAGGGAGAAGAGGACAACGAGGGAGAAGAAGACAGCATCACGGGGGATGATAACAATGCCGATGATCACCTAATTGTCCACGAAAAAGAAGACCTGCTACGCGTTGAATCTGACCAAGCCGAAGCTATTAAGCCGGATAGCAGCAAGCCTGAGCAAAGCACCAAGCCCGAGCAAAGCACGAAGCCCGGGCAAAGCACTAAACCCGGGGAAGGCACCAGGCTTGAGGCAAGCAATAGAGCTGAAAACGGTGATAAAAACCGGTCAGACGCTAAAGGACAGCAGAGTCTGAAGGCAGCAAAAAACTCTGTTGAGGCAGGCGATGCAAGGCAGGCTGATAGCACAAAGCAAGTGAGTAACCGCAAGAAAGCCGCTGCCAACACCAACACTAAAGCTGGTCAGGTCGGGAAAGCGGCTAGCCCACCACCGGCTGATGGAGCCGGTCAGGTTGACCCAACCAGACAAGCTGACAGCACCCAAATGTCAGACACAAAAGCCCAAAAAAGCAGCGCTAAAACTGCAGCCACTAAAGAGGGTACTAAAAAACCAAAAAGCACCCGCTAATCCTATTGCCTGGGGTTGATTGGCATGGGTGTCTGAAGCAGGAGCGCCCCGAACTGAAAGGCAATCAAACTTCAAAGCGATCAAACTGGAAGGCGATAATGCCACCATACTCCAGTGGAATTTGAAACGCCTTAGAACGGGGCCACTGCTGATATTCAGGATGGATTTGTAAACATAAGCAACGCAGAGGGCCAGAATGAGACACTACCATTATCGTCTCTTCTTCACCATGGTGCAGGCAGTCCTGCTGAAATCCATTGATGCGGGTGAAAACGTCCACAAAGCTTTCTCCTGCCGGAGCCGGTTCGGTCTGCCAGTTTTGCCCCCAGTATTTAGCTTGTTGCTGGGGAATTTCATGCCAGCGCTTGTTTTCCCAATCACCAAAGTTCATTTCCATTAAGCGGGCGTCCCAAATTGGCTGTACCCCATAGCGTGATGCTAACGATTCAGCCAACTGCCGACAGCGGCTAAGTGGACTGCTGTAGATGGAGGAGCAATGATCTGCAAGCGAATCGTGGACTTTGGCCAGATCAGCTTCGACGGAGTCGGCCAAAGCGACATCGGCCTGTCCATAGATAGTGCCCTTGGGCACCGCCACCGCAGTGTGCCGGAGCAAGATCAGTTTCATAATGAGGTCCAGAAGGCGACAACGACGAACAATACCATCAGCTCCATTAACTGCTGAACCGCTCCCAGGCAATCACCGGTATAACCTCCCAGACGTTTCGATAAGTAAACAATCGCCAGCCATCGCAGTATGAGTAAGCTGCTTAGCAGCACTATCGCCTCAGTCAGCGTCAACAGCAAGCAGGGCAGCAGCGCTATGCAGCCTGCGAGCACTATATCCTGAGTCAATAGCTGTTTCGCTACTGGTTTTACTTTACTGCTGGCATCCTCCTGGACATAGGATAATTTAAGCATCAGGCTAACCGCTAGTGTTCGGCTCAGCATATGCTGCAGAGCAATCGCTAATATACCTTGTGGCAATGACAGTTGTGCTAACAACACTACCTTGGCCGTTAGGCTGAGAAATGTAGCCACGGTTCCATAAGTGCCGATGCGGCTATCTTTCATTATCAGCAAAATCTGCGCTCGGGTAAGTCCACCGCCAAAGCCATCGGCCGCATCAGCAAGCCCATCCTCATGAAAGGCCCCAGTTGCCAGAACAGCACTTGCCAGCGCCAGTAGAGCAGCCAGCCAAGGGCCATAGAGCAGGTATCCCATTCCGTATGCCAGCCCAGCGATAGTGGCAACGATCAATCCGACGATGGAGATATAGCGACTGGTGCGGTTCAGATCGCTTGGCTTGAAGGGCAATAATAAGCCCACAGGAATGCGGGTAAAAAACTGAACCGCTAGTAAGAACCACTGACATTCCTGACTAAGGCGCTGCTGAAAAGAATTAGCCACTGACTATCAGCCTTCGCTGACGCCGGCGTCAGCGAAGCTAGCCATTTCGTTGAGCATTGCTACGGCGCTGGTCAGTAATGGGTAAGCAAGCGCGCAGGCGGTGCCTTCGCCTAGTCGCAATTGCAGATCAAGCAGGGGAGTTGCTCTCAGTTTTTGCAGCATTAAGCGATGGCCGGATTCCTGAGAACAGTGACAGAAAACCGCATAGTCTTCCAATGCAGGCTGCATCTGCACGGCGACCAGATAAGCCGCACTGGCGATAAAGCCATCCACCAGTACTACGGAACGGTGCTTGGCAGCCTCCAGCATACCACCGGCAATAGCTGCGATTTCCAATCCACCCATCGCCGCCATGACCCCTAGCGGTGTCGAGCAATCCTTGTGCTGTTGACTCACCTGAGTGAGCAAGTTTAGTTTGGCCTGTAATTGCTCGTCATCAAGACCGGTACCCCGGCCCACACACTGTTCCAGTGGCAGTTCCAGCAGGCGGCTCATTAGCAATGCGGCCGCTGATGTATTGCCAATGCCCATGTCACCAAAGCCAAATACATTGCTATCGTTGGCCGCTAATTCCCTGACTTGTTGCTGCCCCACCTGAAATGCCTGTTGGCATTCTGCCTGGGTCATGGCGGGCTGATGCAGCATGTCGGCTGTACCCATACGGATTTTTTTCTGGACAAAGACAGGTGAAAAAGTGGGAGCAGATGGCTTGGAAGTTGTATGCGCTTCCGTTGGTGCGGTAAATTTGTGGTCAATACCCACATCCACTACCTGTAAACTCATATTCTGAGTTTTGCAGAACACGTTTATGGCCGCCCCACCACGGATAAAATTCAGCACCATCTGCCAACTGACTGCTGGTGGAAAAGCGCTGACACCGTGCCTGGCAATGCCATGGTCAGCAGCAAATATCACTAGCTGTGGCGCATTTAAGCGTGGCTTCAGAGTCTGCTGTACACGTGCGATTTGAGCCGCGACCTGTTCAATGCGACCCAGCGAACCCAGTGGTTTGGTCTTCTGGTCAATGGCGTGTTGAATGATGACGTCCAGCTCAGATGAAACCGATTCTATATCGGGTATCCAGTGGCCTTGCTGAAGCCGGCCTGCATTGTCAATCCTCATGGTGAGATGGCCCTTTAATGATTTGAGATATTCCTGCTACCACCAACACTACCCGATGACAGATTGCTGCCAACCGTTGATGCAAGAGACCGGCTTCATCGCAAAATCAATCGCTCAGGCGATCGATTCTGGCAGTACTTCCTTGTACTGCGTTAGTGCCCATCAAGAACTGGCGTTTCTGGATGAGCACTATACTAGTTTTCATCCTGAAACGGCTTCCATGCCGTTTCGCGGAGTCGCAAAGCAAAATGCCGATTTTACTTTGCTCGCAAAATCAATCGCTTAAGC